>ENA-OPRR01000045-OPRR01000045.1-human-gut-metagenome-genome-assembly--contig:-NODE-45-length-136709-cov-7.737110_pt1 | contig 136709 bp, 122 predicted proteins | sample MGYA00241796_ERZ501883 | MGnify/ENA primary metagenome ERZ501883 (study PRJEB25962, sample SAMEA2042406) | human gut metagenome | biome: human gut; feature: human-associated habitat; material: faeces...
TAAAGTGTGGACAATTACAAGATTGGAAAACTTAAGTGGTGTGTATGTTGAGTGTCACCCTTTATTCTTATAAATATTTCTTCTCTTGTTCTTTCTGACTCATACATGCAACACCATTACAATCAAAATTATACTTGCTATTTCCCCACACGGGTGTTATAGTTAACATCTGGATGGTATTCTTGAAAGAAATCATACCGGCAAATCAATTTAACTTAGAACATCACCCGCAGGAAAGCAGGTGATACATGTATGAAAGTAGGATTTATCGGAGCGGGGAAAGTAGGCTGCTCTCTTTATGATTACTTTGTACACAACAATATACCCGTCACAGGGTGTTACACCCGTACACAAGCAAAGGTAAGTGAAACGGAGAAACAAACTCAGAAAATATTTACAACCTCAATTGATAAAATATTAACAAAGAGTGATGTTCTATTTATAACAGTACCAGATGATGCGATCAGCACAGTCTGGGAACAGATCAAAACTTATCCAATTCATGGAAAGTTTATTTGTCATTGTAGCGGATCCCTAGGATCAGCTATTCTTTCTGGAATTGAAGAAACCGGAGCGTACGGTTACTCTATTCATCCAATGTTTCCATTTAAGAGTAAAAAAACTGCATACGAAGATTTATCACAGGCTCTATTTAGTGTGGAAGGAAATGAAGAACACATAGAAGAGATCATGGATCTGTTATCTGCGTGTCCAAATCACATCGTGAGATTAAAAAGCGAAGATAAACCAAAATATCATGCAGCAGCTGTGTTTGCATCGAATCTTGCGGTCGGACTGATCAATCAGGCCAAAAGACTGCTTATGGAGTGTGGATTTGATGAAGATGCAGCACTGAAGGCATTGAAACCGCTGACAGTTACGAACATGAACAATATATTTGATGTTGGAACATGTGATGCACTGACAGGCCCAGTGGAACGCCATGATATCAAAACAGTGCAGAAACATCTGAATGCCTTGGATCAGGAGACAAAGGAAACTTATAGTGCTCTGACAAAAGAGATCATAAAACTTGCGCAGATGCGACATCCTGATATTTCTTATGCAGACATGAAACATGTATTGGAGGAAGAAAAATGAAAACAACAGTAAGCACAGTACAGAAGATGAAGGATAATGGAGAAAAGATCACAATGCTGACAGCATATGATTATTCCACTGCAAAATTATTTGACGAAGCTGGAATTGACACGATGTTGGTTGGAGATTCTCTTGGAATGGTTATGCTTGGATATGATTCAACGATTCCTGTAACTGTTGATGATATGATCCATCATGGAGCAGCCGTTGTAAGAGGGGCAAAAAACGCTATGATCGTTGTCGATATGCCATTTTTATCTTATCACACATCTGTATATGATGCGGTAGCAAATGCTGGACGAATCATGAAAGAAACAGGTTGTACAGCAGTAAAATTAGAAGGTGGAAAAAATGTATGTCCACAGATCGAAGCAATCGTGAATGCACAGATTCCAGTATGTGCCCACATTGGACTGACACCACAGTCATCTAATATGTTTGGTGGATTCAGAGTGCAGGGAAAAAGCGAAGAGGCAGCAAAAGAACTGATCGAAGCTGCACAGGCAGTTGAGAAAGCGGGAGCATTTATGCTCGTTTTAGAAGGAATTCCTGAGAAATTAGCAGCGATCATCACAAAGAAAGTACATATTCCAACGATCGGAATCGGAGCAAGTGCTGAATGTGATGGACAGGTATTAGTTTATCAGGACATGTTAGCAATGTATGGAAACTTTGTACCAAAATTTGTAAAACAGTTTGCACAAGTTGGAGAAGTGATGCAGGGAGCAGTCAAAGATTATATCAATGCAGTCAAAGAAGGAACTTTCCCTGGACCAGAAAATACATATGCGATCAGTGATGATGTCATTGAAAAATTATATTAAGATCAAAAATAGACAATAAAAAGGACATAATTTATATAAATAGATTCCCACGTATAATGGGAAGAAGGAGTTTTAGTAATGAAAATCGTAGGAACAGTCAAAGAAGTCAGAGAACAGGTAAAAGAGTGGAAGAAACAAGGACTAAGCGTAGGTTTCGTGCCAACGATGGGATATCTTCATGAAGGACACAAAAGTCTGATGGATGCAGCAAGAAAAGGTAACGATAAAGTCGTTGTAAGTATTTTCGTAAATCCAATGCAGTTTGGACCAACAGAGGACCTTGCAACATATCCAAGAGATTTAGACCATGATGCAGCATTATGTGAAAGTGCAGGAGTAGACCTGATCTTCCATCCAGAAGCAGAAGAAATGTATGAAAAAGATTTCTGTTCTTTTGTGGATATGACAGGACTTACAGAAGGACTTTGTGGAAAAACTCGTCCAATTCATTTCAGAGGCGTATGTACGGTCGTAAATAAATTATTTAATATCGTAACACCAGACCACGCATATTTTGGACAGAAAGACGGACAGCAGTTAGCAGTGATCAAACGTATGGTACGTGACTTAAATATGGATATCGAGATCGTTGGATGTCCGATCGTTCGTGAAGAAGACGGACTTGCAAAGAGTTCAAGAAATACATATCTGTCTCCTGAAGAAAGAAAAGCAGCACTGATCCTTTCTAAGACGGTAGCATTAGGAAAAGAACTTGCCAAGACAGAAAAAGATGCAAACAAAGTCGTAGAAGCAATGAAGAAAAACATTGAGACAGAACCACTTGCCAAGATTGATTATGTAGAAGCAGTTGATGCTTTATCTATGGCACCAGTTGAGAAACTGGAAGGAGCATGTATGTTAGCTATGGCAGTTTACATTGGAAAGACAAGACTCATTGACAATACACTGATTAACGAATAGACTTAAGGAGAAAGAAAAATGAACATCAGCATGTTAAAAGGAAAAATTCATAGAGCAACAGTAAAACAGGCAGAATTAGATTATGTAGGAAGTATCACAGTCGATCCTGTATTATTAGAAGCAGCAGGAATCTTAGAATATGAACACGTACATATCGTAGATGTGAACAACGGAAGCCGTTTCGAGACATATACAATTCCAGGAGAGCCAGGAAGTGGGATGATCTGCTTAAACGGACCTGCAGCACGTTGCGTGGCAACAGGAGATAAGATCATCATTATCGCATATGCAGATATGACACCAGAAGAAGCAAAAACATTTGAACCAAAAGTTGTATTTGTAGATGATGAGAATCAGATTTCCCGTTGCACAAACTATGAAAGACATGGACGTTTAGAAGATATGTAGGAGAAAGATCATGTTAAAAGGAAAAACGATAGTATTGGGTGTGACAGGAAGTATTGCAGCTTATAAGATGGCAAATGTAGCGAGTATGTTAGTGAAACGTGGATGCGAAGTTCACGTAGTCATGACGAAGAATGCAACAAATTTCATCAACCCGATCGCATTTGAAAGTTTGACTAATACAAAATGTCTTGTAGAAACATTTGACCGTAATTTTCAGTTTCATGTAGCACATGTATCACTGACAGACAAAGCAGATGCGATGCTGATCGCACCAGCTTCAGCGAATATCATTGGTAAGATTGCAAATGGAATCGCAGATGATATGTTATCAACAACCGTAATGGCATGTAACAAACCAGTGATCATCTCACCAGCGATGAATACAAAGATGTATAATAATCCAATCTTGCAGGATAATCTTGATAAACTAAGAAGATTTGGATATGAGATCGTAGAGCCTGCGAATGGACATCTGGCATGTGGAACAAGTGGTGCAGGAAAGATGCCTTCAGAAGAAGTGCTGGTTGCACATCTTGAGAGAGTGATCGCCAAAGAAAAAGACTTAAAAGGCAAGAAAGTCCTTGTAACAGCAGGGCCAACGATCGAAGCAATCGATCCAGTACGTTATATTTCCAATCATTCCTCAGGGAAGATGGGATATGCGATCGCTAAGATGGCGATGCTTCGTGGAGCGGATGTTACGTTAGTCACAGGAAAGACAGCGATCGAACCCCCGATGTTTGTAGATGTTGTTCCGATCGTGAGTGCACAGGATATGTACGATGCAGTGATAAGCAGAAGCGATGAACAAGATATCATTATCAAATCTGCAGCTGTTGCAGATTATACACCAGCGAATGTCAGCGATCAGAAAGTCAAGAAAAAAGACGGAGATATGGCGATTGAACTGGTAAGGACAAAAGATATTTTAAAGACACTTGGAGAGAATAAAAAAGAAGGTCAGTTCTTATGTGGTTTTTCCATGGAAACACAGAACATGTTAGAAAACTCCAGAGCTAAACTAGAGAAGAAAAAGATCGACATGATCGCAGCCAATAACTTAAAGGAACAGGGAGCTGGATTCAACACAGATACAAACGTGATCACACTGATCACAAAGGATGAAGAAAAGCAGCTTCCAAAGATGACAAAAGAAGAAGTTGCAGATGCACTTCTTGATTTTATCGTTTCTAAAAATTAAATAAAATAATCGATCAAATTCTGGTTTCTTCGTATGACTATGGTATAATAATAGATATTAATACCAAAGGAGAGTTAATGGGATGAAAGCAGTAAATAAAGTTCGGTTGATCTATTTACCAGCGATCGTGCTACCAATCTTTGTGATGATAGTATCGATCGCTGGTTTGAGTATAGGGTATTCAAGAATCAACAAGGCAGACCTCTCAGCAGGGTCTTTTGAACGATTTGTGAATCCATTAAAGACGATGAATACCGAGACACAGGAAATTTTCTTTGAATTAGAAGATCACGTAAAGAAAGATCCACAAATCTTTGACAATGAACAGTATTTAAATAATCTCAATGAACGTTTAAAAGCGAAGGATTCCTATCTGATCGTCCGTAAAAATGGTCAGATCCAATATATAGGGAAGAAAAAAGTATCTGATAAATTAATTCATAAACTTCCATCCTATGGGAATAAAGACAGTGATGCAGACCGTGGCTTTTTTGTCAGCAGACCAGGAAACTATCTTGTAAAACAGCAGGACTTTAAATACAATGATGGCGGACAAGGATCTGTTTTTATCATGACAGATCTTGGAACAGTACTTCCACATTATCGTAATATTATTATTCAGGTATCCTGCGCCGTGATAGGGGTACTGATCTTAACAAGTACCTTTTTATCATGGTTTATGTATCGTGAATTCGTCGGCCCGATCCGTGAATTAAAAGCAGGTGCAGAACGTATCAAGGAAGGGAATCTTGACAACGATGTAGTGATCAACAGTGGTGGAGAAGAGATCAGGGAATTGTGCAATGCATTTAATGAGATGAGGGCAGAATTGAAAGACTCTATCGATGCAAGAATTGTTTATGAGAAGCAAAACAGAGATTTGATCAGTAACATTTCCCATGACCTGAAGACGCCGATCACAGCAATCAAAGGATATGTAGAAGGGATCATGGATGGTGTAGCCGATACACCTGAGAAGATGGATCGTTACATTAAGACGGTCTATAACAAGGCAAATGATATGAATGTATTGATCAATGAATTATCATTATACTCTAAGATTGATTCGAATATCATTCCGTATAATTTTGAGAAGATCAACATCAATTCGTATTTTAAAGACTGTGTCGATGAGATCGGAGCAGACCTTGAGCAAAGAGGCATGATGTTCTCTTATCGCAATTACTGTGCAGCCAATGTCATGGTAACAGCAGATCCGGAACAGCTTAAGAGAGTGATAAACAATATTATCAATAATGCATGCAAATACAATAACAAAGCAAAAGGAAAAGTAGGAATTACATTAACAGAATATGACCGAAAGGTACAGGTAGCGATCAAGGACAATGGAATCGGAATTTCCAAAGAAGATCTTCCACATATTTTTAGAAGAACCTATCGTGCAGATATGTCGAGAAATTCAGCAGGTGGAAGTGGTCTTGGATTATCTATTTGTAAGAAGATCATCGAAGAACATGGCGGTGAGATCTGGGCAGAGAGTAAGCTGCGTGCTGGAACGACAATATTCTTTACACTAAATAAAGTAATCGATCAGTCAAAGGAGAAATAACATGAGCAAAGTATTAATCGTAGAAGACGAACTTTCAATTGCAGAATTAGAGAAAGATTATCTGGAATTAAGTTCTTTTGAAGTAGAAATCGAAACAGATGGAAAACAGGGACTTGAGAAGGCTCTAAAAAATGATTTTGATATGATCATTTTAGATATCATGTTACCTGGAGTTGATGGATTTGAGATCTGTAAGCAGATTCGAGAAGCAAAAGAAATTCCAATCCTTATGGTATCTGCAAGAAAAGAAGATATCGATAAGATCCGAGGGTTAGGACTTGGTGCAGATGATTATATCACAAAGCCATTTAGTCCAAGTGAACTTGTAGCAAGAGTGAAGGCACATCTGAATCGTTATCAGCGCCTTGTAAATAATCAGATGGAAGTCAATGATATCATTGAGATCCGTGGATTGAAGATTGATAAGACTGCAAGACGTGTATACTTAAATGGAGAGGAAAAAGTCTTTACAACGAAAGAATTTGATCTTTTAACATTCCTTGCAGGACATCCAAACAGAGTCTTTACCAAGGAAGAATTATTTAATAAGATCTGGGATATGGAATCTTTAGGAGATATCGCAACCGTTACGGTTCATATCAAGAAGATCAGGGAGAAGATTGAAGTTAACACAGCAAAACCTCAATATATCGAGACAATATGGGGTGTTGGATATCGTTTCAAGATGTAGGAGATTTTTATGAGAAAGAATAAAAAGATAAATATCATATATAAAGATGACCAGATCGTTGTCTGTGAGAAGCCAAAAGGAATCCCCGTTTCCAGTGACAAGACGGGCGACATGGATCTTTTGCATCAGCTTAAAAATCAACTGTTTTTTGAGGAAAATACAGATGGGGAGCCACAGCTTTATTTAGTTCACCGCTTAGACCGTCCAGTTGGCGGGGTAATGGTATTTGCAAGAACCAAGAAGGCAGCTGCATCTCTGACAGAACAGATCAAAGAGCATACTTTTGAGAAAGACTATCAGGCAGTATTGACCGGATGGCTGCCTGACGACGAAGGGACATTCAGGGATTATTTATTAAAAGATCCGAAGAATAATGTATCCAAAATTGTCAAAGAAGGAACGCCAGGAGGCAAAGAAGCGATCCTTGACTATGAAGTTATTGATATGATGGAAGATTCCAAGATGAAATATACGTATTGTCTGATCCATTTAGAGACAGGCCGTCACCATCAGATCCGTGTTCAGACATCAAGCAGAGGATTTGGAATCTGGGGAGATACAAAGTATAATCCGATCTATCAAGAGACAAAGAAGAAATACAAAGAGATCGGTCTATTTGCAGCACGGATCGCATTTGAACATCCAACAACAGGTGAGAGAATGGTATTTAAAGCAGATCCAAGTGGAGAAGCATTTGACTTATTAGAGATGACAGAATAAACAGGAGATGATAAGAAAAGATGAGATTTAGACCATGCATTGACATTCACAATGGAAAGATCAAACAGATTGTAGGAGGAAGTCTTCTTGATCAGGGAGATTTTGCAACAGAGAATTTTGTATCCGAAAAAGATGGTACATTTTATGGAAAATTATATAAAGAGAATCATTTGAATGGTGGACATATCATCATGCTGAATGCCAGAGATTCGAAATACTACGAAGAAGATAAGGTACAGGCATTAAAGGCGTTGAAAGCATTTGAAGGGGGTCTTCAGATCGGTGGAGGAATCACAGATGAGAATGCGAAAGAATTCATTGAATCTGGCGCATCACATGTGATCGTAACATCTTTTGTATTTGCAGGTGGAAAGGTTCATTATGACAGACTGGATGCTCTAAAAGAACAGGTAGGAAGAGAACATCTGGTACTTGACCTTAGTTGTCGAAAGAGAGATGACAAATACTATATCACAACAGACCGCTGGCAGAAGTTTACGGAAGAAGAATTAACAATAGAACTTCTGCACAAACTGGAATCATGGTGTGATGAATATCTGATTCATGGAGTTGATGTAGAAGGAAAAGCACAGGGGATCGATCAGGAACTCGTGCAATTATTAGCTCGATATAATGGCAATAAAGTCACATATGCAGGTGGAGTTAAGAATTTTGACGATCTGGAATTGCTGAAAAACTATGGAAATGATAAGATTGATGTGACGATCGGAAGTGCCTTAGACTTATTTGGTGGAGATATGGAATTTTCGAAAGTCTTAGAATATTGCGATGCAACGATAACAAATCTGAATTAAGTAATACTTTCACATGGAGTGGAAAGAGTATGGAAGGGAGGCTTGAATATATGAAACTATTATATGAAGCCAGCAATTTTACGATACAAGCAAGATGGGTCATTCCATTTGCTATTTTAGGAATTATAGGAGTATTACTGCTCTTATGTTCACGGAAACCATTTTTTAAGTTGTTAGCTGCAGTGTGTCTTGTAATCTGTGCGATCGCAGCACTTAGATTCTGTTTTGGATATGTGCAGGTGATCCAAGCATATAAGCAAGGAAATTACAAGAGTGTTGAAGGATATGTAGAGAATTTTATACCAGCATCCAGTGGTGGAGAAGATCAGGAAGATATGGAAGAAGAAAGCTTTGATATCAAGGGTGTTCATTTTTCCTATGGTGATAAATTTATTAAGAAGTTTGGTTACCACAGACCATCGACACAGGGTGGATATATCAAGAAAGACGGGCAGTATCTCAAGATTGGCTATATTTCAACGGAAAAAGGATATGTCATCGTTAAGATTCAGGAAAGAAAATAAAAGAATATTTTACAACAAAAAATACCGGAAACTTTCAAATGATAAGTTTCCGGTATTTTGCATTTTAGATTCTTATACAATAATAAGAAATTAATTCTTACGCATAAATTCAGCACTCTTCTTAGTAAGTTTTGCACGCAGACCACGTTTTTCAGGTTCAGGTGGTGCAACATTACGAAGATTCTTGATGGATGTGATATAAATACCACTGACAACAGCTTTGATCTCAGCTTTTACAGGAACGTCATCGAAGATTGCCTCATCACACAATAATGGAGTGATCTTTGGTCCAATCTTTGCTTTAACAACTGGTACCTTAGACATCTTAGCACGTTTCGGAATGTTATCAGTTACCATCTTAGGAAATCCAGCTTCCATGATCTTCATTCGCTTCTTATCTATGACAAGCATATTCACTGTCTGTGCCATCTGATCTAACTGCGCACGCTGATCTTCCTGTTTTGCCTGCATCTTTCTACCAACAAAATACAGAACACCAAGAATGATCGCAGCAATTACCGCAATAATAAGGATAACTGTCCATACACTCATATTATCTTCTCCTCCTAATATATACATTTGAATATCTTAACTATTATAGCATTTTTTCCTTAACTTGTCTTATGTTTTTTTCGCATTTCGATAATTTCTTCACGAATTGTAGCACCGAGATGCTTTTTCTCAGCTCTTTCAAGCTGATCAGGATAGATTGGCTGTCCAAAAGTAATATGAACAGTCGTTGGTTTTACCTGAAAACGTCTGTTATTCTCTAAGATATCAGCAGTACCTGAAATTGCCATCGGAATTACAGGAACACCAGCTTTCAGAGCAGGACGTAAACTTCCTTCTTTGAACTCATGAGGATCTTCATCCTGACTTCTGGTACCTTCTGGGAAGATTGCAATGGAAAAACCATCTTTCAAAAGTTTTGTACCTTCATTCATAGTAGCAAGTCCAGCTTTGATATTCTTACGATCTAAAAACAGGCAGTTGATAAAACGCATCCAGTGGGATAGACAAGGAATCTTTTCCATTTCTTTCTTGGCAAAAAATCCCATTCCACGTTCAGTAGCAACGTAGCTGCATAAAATATCATAATAACTGCTATGATTTCCAACATATAAAACAGCACCATCTTCTGGTATGTTTTCCTGGCCATCAACAATTAATTTTGTACCAGCCATAGCAAGACAGATCTTAAAAGATCGTAAGATCATGCGTTGTGCTATGGATGAACGTTTATGAGCTTTTCCAGTTTTGTTCCAATGATCAAACAATGGATAAAGCGGTGCGGTTAATGTCAGGAAAAAGAACAGATAAATAATATCTGCAAAAAAACGAATCATGATCGTTCTCCCTTCTATAAATGATTTTATTTTTTGTGATTTGCATCAAGCAATTCATTCTTTAATTTGTAAAGAGGCATGGAAAGATCGACATAGACTTCCTGTGGATTCACAAGACGTCTGCTCTCATCCCATAACGTGTTCAATTCATCCTTACAATAGGAACGGATGTCCATAACAGAAGGACTCTTGTAAACACATTGACCTTTGATAAAGATTGGAACTAAAAGTTCACGCATTGTATAAGTACCACCAGCAAGTGTAGACTTCTTCCAAGTAGCCTGAGGATCAAAGATTGTCAGATCGTCAGATTCATCATAATGTTCCCCGACAAGACAGATCAGATCACCACGGATCTTTCCATCTTCCTTTCCGTAGATACGATAAATCGTTTTATTTCCAGGATTTGTGATCTTTGCAGGATTCTCAGAAATCTTGATCTTAGCAGTAAATTCATCAGCACCTTTTGGTTTAGAGGCAGCAAGTTTATAGACACCTCCAAATGCAGGACAATCTGCAGAAGTGATCAGTTTTGTACCAACACCCCATGAAGTGATCGGTGCACCCTGAGATTTTAAGCTTGTGATCAGATTCTCATCAAGGTCTCCAGAAGCAGCGATCACTGCATCAGGAAAACCTGCTTCATCAAGCATGATACGGGCTTTCTTTGTAAGATAAGCAAGATCCCCACTGTCTAAACGGATTCCATAGTGCTTTGGCATATGACCTTCTGCTCTTAATTCTTCAAATACACGGATCGCATTTGGAACACCAGAACGAAGAGTGTCATAAGTGTCAACAAGTAAAGTGCAGGAATCTGGATAAAGATCTGCATAGGCACGGAAAGCATGATATTCGTCATCAAAACTCATGATCCAGCTGTGTGCATGAGTTCCAAGGATCGGAATATCAAAACATTTACCAGCAAGTACATTCGAAGTACCATCACAACCACCGATCACGGCAGCACGGGCACCATAAGTACCAGCGTCAGGTCCTTGAGCACGTCGAAGTCCGAATTCCATAACACCACTTCCACCAGCAGCATAAACTACACGAGAAGCCTTCGTAGCGATCAGACTTTGATGATTGATGATATTAAGGAGCGCAGTTTCTACAAGCTGTGCCTCCATGATAGGTGCTTTAACTTTCAGAAGCGGTTCTCTTGGGAATACAACAGTTCCTTCCGCGATCGCATAAATATCTCCTGTAAAATGATATCCAGCAAGATATTCCAGGAAATCTTCATCAAAAATTCCTTGATTACGAAGATAGTCAATATCATCATATGAAAAAGATAAGTTTTTGATATAATCAATGACCTGATCGAGTCCGCAAGTGATCGCATAGCCACTTCCAGAAGGATTATCACGGTAAAAAACATCAAAAACTACAGTTTCATCATTCCCTGTTTTAAAATATCCTTGCATCATGGTTAATTCATAAAGATCTGTGAGCAAGGTAAGATGATTTATATCCATTGAATACTCCTTTTCAACATAAAAATAGAAGGGTCAGGATAAGCTGCCCTATAACAACTTCAGTATAACATAATCTGATAAAAACGAACAGTATTCTTATAAAAGTTGTGAAGTGACGATTTCCTTTAATTTCTCCATTGTTTCATCCTCGTCAGATCCAGAAACGATCAGACTTACTTTATCATTGTAGGAGATACAAGCAGACATTAGACGGATCGCATTGGATACATCGATTTCTCCTCCATCATATTCTAGTGTAACACAAGAAGCACTTTTACATGCGATACTTGCAAGAGCAGCTACAGGCTGTGCGTGAAGTCCACGGTCAGATGTAATTGTAAAATCATATCTTTTCATAAAATATAAGAGTCCTTTCATATTTTTTTCTATTGTAACATAAAATAGTAAGACGGACAAAAGGAGGATTGGAATGAGGTACAAAATGACATATATATTATTTTTATTTTTTTTGTTAACAACGATTCCATATATTATTACGATATATATCAATAAAGAAAACAAGAAAAATATTTCGTTTGAAAACTATGACAGTGGATATAAAATACAAGACAAGGACCAAGATATTGATTTGGAAAGTTACCTTTTAAAAATCCTCCCAGGACAGATTTCCATGGATCAAGAAGAAGAAACGATCAAATGTCAGGCTGTGATCTTAAGGACAGATCTGATCCGGAAAATGGGCAGATCAAAGAAGATAAAGATGGAAAGCATACCATATCAGGTGTACAAAGACGAACAATATAAGAATAAATTGGGAGATCGTGCCTATGAGATCATGGATCAGAAACGAAAAAAAGCAGTCAAAGAAACAATCGGAAAGGTGATCACATACAAAGGAGCATTGATCGAACCATATTTTCATGCAGTGAGTGTGGGGATGACATTAGATGCAAGTGAATGGTTCGGGAAAAAGATTCCTTATCTAAGACAGAAAGAAAGTTTAAGTGATATCGAATCCAAAGATTATATGTCAATTAAGACAATTTCATATCAAAGGATGCAGATTATACTAGAAGAACACATGAAAAAGAAAATCACCATACAACAATTACAAAAAAATCTGAGACTTTTAACGGTAACAAAGAATGGATATGTCAAACAGATCAAGGCCGGATCATATATCATTTCCGGAGAAGATTTTGCAAGATGGCTGCAACTGGCATCCAATAATTTTTATTTTGAACAATATAAAGGAAATTTAAGGATCATCTGTCTCGGAAAGGGAAATGGATTAGGACTAAGCCAGTATGGTGCAGATCAGATGGCAAAGCAAGGAAAAACCTATCAAAAAATATTAAAATATTACTATCCAAAAACAATGATTCAAAAACTATATGAATAAACAGATGGAAATGGGCAAAACTATGTTTGAGGTGATGAAAATGAGAAAAAATAACAAACAAAACCCATTTCCGCTGCGCAAATATTATGGGGCAATGATCATAGGATTCGTATTCTTTCTTGGAATCATGGCGTACTACAGTGCGACATTCCGTCAGAGGAGAGATCAGGCAAAACAGGAAGTCCGCCTGGAAGAAGAATCGATCGGAGCTAATAACAGCGTAACACAGGAAAAAACAAAAACAACAACACAAGACAAGAAAGAGACAGAGACAACAGCACAAATGAAACGTACCATGAGTGAAAGTGTTACGTATAATGGTACATCCAAACTGACATGGCCGATCAAAGGCAATATCATTCTTCCATACAGTGTAAATTCAACCATCTATTTTGAATCTCTTGACCAGTACCGTATCAACAAAGGAATCCTGATCGAAGCAAAAGAAGGAGACGAAGTGAAGGCAGTCCGTAAGGCAAAGGTAAGAGAAATTAAAAAATCAGCAGAATATGGACAAACGGTATTGATGGATCTTGGAAATGAATATACCGTATTATACGGACAGCTTAAAGATATCAGAGTAAAAGAAGGAACAATGGTCAATGCAGGAGAAGTTATTGCAAAAGTCGCAGAGCCGACAAGTTATTACACATTAGAAGGAACGAATCTCTATTTTCATATGGAAAAAGATAAAAAAAGTGTAGACCCTTTAAAATATCTGGAATAAAATAAAGTGAGAAAATAACAGCCATAATATATCTGGTTGATGTAGAGGAAAGGCGGTCAGAGAACATCTGACAGCCTTTCTTCAAAGAAAATGAAGATCAGGGCTGGATCAATATACAGATAGACAGAGGATAAGACAGATGAAGAATGTAACGTACATATTAAAATGCAGTGATAACAGTTTATACACAGGATGGACTAACGATATCAAACATCGCCTGAAGATGCATAATGAAGGAAAAGGTGCAAAATATACAAGAGGACGAGGACCAGTAGAACTTGTGTATCTTGAAGAATTTGATACAAAGCAGGAAGCAATGAGTAAAGAAGCAAAGATTAAACGTCTTACCAGAAAGGAAAAACTCCTGTTAATAGAAAACTACCAACAGGAGCAAAAATTAAATCTGGAACATTAAGATCATATGGCATAAACTTCCACCCATAACAAACAGATGAAAAATCTCATGCAGACCAAAATTCTTCCAGTGATTTTCGAACCAAGGAATCTTTAGTGCATAGATCACACCACCAACTGTATAAATGATACCGCCAGCAAGTAGCCATCCAAAAGATGTCTTGGATAAACTATGGATGATCGGTGCGATCGCAACGATACAAAGCCATCCCATTGCGATATACATGATAGAAGATACCCACTTCGGACAAGTTACCCAGAACATCTTAAATACGATACCAAGGATCGCGATGATCCAGATCACGGATAAAAGTCCATATCCAAGCGTGCCGCCAAGAACGATCGTACAGATCGGTGTGTAAGAACCAGCGATCAGAACAAAGATCATTGCATGGTCAAGTTTCTTTAACTTCTTATTGATCGTTGGTGAAATATTAAAAGAGTGATAAGCAGTACTTGCACCATAAAGACCAATCATACTTATAGTAAATATGATCAAAGAGATAATGCGTACATAATCACCGCTTAAAAAGCTCTTGATGATCAATGGAATGGAAACGATCGCGGCCAAGATCATTCCGATCAAATGGGTAATTGCACTTCCTGGATCTTTTAATTTATGTTTCATGGTAAAACCTCCAATCATTCTAGTGTTATAAAATTCAATACGTAGTATTAAAAACTACATCTAACTTTCTTACATACTACAACTATTCGAAGGATATTGCAAGGGGTTTTCAAAAAAAGTGAATCTGGTATAATGTTACCTATTATGTGATTAAGAAAAAAAGTAATAGACAGAATGGAATATTAATATGAAAAAAACAAAGAAAGCCTATGAGATCGTCATAGATAGTATCAAAGAGCAGATCATGAATCAGGAACTTGTTCTTGGACAAGGACTTCCACCAGAGAGAGAAATCTCAGAGAAGCTTGGAGTCAGTAGGAATTCCGTCCGTGAAGCGTTGAAGATCTTAACTGTCATGGGAGTGGTCTCAAGTAGACAAGGAGCAGGAAATTATATATCAGGAAATTTTAAGGGATATATGGTAGATGCCCTTTCTATGATGTTTATGCTTGATAAGCTTGATTATGATCAGATCAACCAGATCCGTATCGGACTGGAGATGCAGGCATATGCACTTGCAGTGAAGAATGCAGAGACAAAAGACATCATAGAATTACAAGAATATGTGAATGCATTAGATCAGAGTACAGATAACGATGAGAAGACAATGTACGATAAGAAGATCCATTATGCGATCGCGAAAGCATCAGGCAATGTTCTGATCGTGAATATCTTAGATGCATTATCTGAGGTGATGGATATCTTCATTTTTGAAATGCGTCGAGAAATCTTAAGAACAGAGAAGCGAAAAGGAATGTTACAGGAAGCACATAAGCAGATCGTCGAATATTTATTAAAGAGAGATGTGGTCAATGGACAGAAAGCATTGATGAAACATTTCGAGATGATTGATAACATTATTCACAAAGAACTTTAAGGAAAGAGCCATTTTGGCTCTTCTTTTTTATGCAAGATTAACAAAAAAAAGAAAAATGTCAAATAGTACTTTACAAAAGTAGACAATGTATATATAATAAAAACATAAATTGGTAGTACCAATAAGACAAAAACAGATAAAAACAATGGATGCGAAAAACATCCAAATTTTTTTCAAACAAAATTGGTAGTACCAATATAGAGCGGAAGAGCTTAAGATAAAGGATAGAAAGTCTTAGGAATGAGGAGGAATAGCAATGGACATTTTAGTATGTATCAAACAGGTACCGGCATCTAATAAAGTGGAAGTTGATCCAGTAACCGGTGTGCTGTTAAGAAACGGAGCCGATTCAAAGATGAATCCATATGATCTGTATGCGTTAGAGACAGCGCTTAAGATCAGAGAAGAAGTAGGTGGAACGATCAGTGTCATCAGTATGGGACCACCACAGGCAATGACAGTGATCAGAGAAGCATTTGCCATGGGAGTTGACCGTGGAGCATTATTATCAGACTGAAGATTTGGTGGAGCCGATGTACTGGCAACAAGTTATACGATCGCACAGGGAATCAAGAAGATGGGAGATTTTGACCTGATCCTATGTGGAAAACAGACAACTGATGGTGACACAGCACAGGTTGGTTCCGAAGTATCTGAATGGTTAAATATCCCAAGCGTATCAAATGTAAAGAAGATATCTAAAGTAGAATCCGATGCGATCACGATCGAGATGGATCTGCCGGAAGAACTGGAGATTGCTAAAGTTCAGTATCCATGTCTGTTATCCGTAGATAAAGACATTTTCCAGCCAAGACTTCCATCCTATGTAAAGAAGATGGATACCGCAGACCGTGAAATTGAAGTATATTCCTTAGATGATATGGAAGACAAAGACGAAACACATTATGGATTAAATGGTTCACCAACACAGGTAAAACGAATTTTCCCTCCAACAGCGAATGACCATCATGAAGTATGGGACGGAGACGGAAGTGAAGTCGCAGACAAATTATTCCATATGATCACAGATATGAAATTTATCTAAAAGGGGGAAATGAGAATGCCAAAATTAGTAATACATCAGGAAAAAGTAGAAGATCCACAGGTTCTGGTTGATATTTGTCCATTCGGTGCGATGGAAGAAAAAGACGGAAAACTTTCTATCAATGCCGCATGTAAGATGTGTAAATTATGTGTGAAGAAAGGACCAGCTGGAGCAGTAGAATATGTAGAAGATGAGAAAAAAGAAGAAATTGATAAGAGTCAGTGGAACGGAATCGCTGTTTATGTTGATCATGTTGATGGAGAAATTCATCCAGTAACATACGAATTGATCGGAAAAGCACGAGAGCTGGCAAGTAAGATCAATCATCCAGTCTATGCTTTATTTATGGGAAATAACATTTCAGATAAGGCAGAAGAATTATTACACTACGGAGTTGATAAGGTATTTGTTTACGACTTCCCAGAGTTAGCAAGATTCAAAATAGAATCTTATACATCTGTATTTGAAGATTTCATCAAGAAACATCAGCCATGTGCGATCCTGACAGGAGCAACAACAGTCGGAAGACAGTTGGCACCAAGGGTAGCTGCAAGAATGAAGACAGGATTAACAGCAGACTGTACGATTCTTGAGATGGATGAGAACACAGACCTTTCTCAGATCAGACCAGCATTTGGTGGAAACATCATGGCACATATCTTAACACCAAATAACCGTCCACAGATGGCAACGGTAAGATACAAAGTCATGAATGCACCAGAAAGAACAGAAGAAACACATGGAGAGATCATTTCATGTGCGATCGATAAAGAAAAGATCAAAGCACATGTGGATGTATTAGATATTGTAAAGAAAGAGCCAGAGAAGTTTATCGAATCTGCCGATGTTTTAGTCGTTGCAGGACGAGGAATCAAGAAAGAAGAAGACCTTGCAATGATCAGAGAATTAGCAGAACTGTTAGACGGACAGGTAGCCTGCACAAGACCACTTGCAGAAGCAGGATGGGTAGAAGCAAAATGTCAGGTAGGATTAAGTGGAAGAACCGTACGCCCGAAACTGATCATTACCTGTGGTGTATCAGGAGCCATTCAGTTTGTAGCTGGAATGGATCACTCTGACTGCATCGTATCCATTAATTCCGATGAAAAAGCACCGATCTTTAAGACAGCACATTATTGTCTGGTAGGAGATGTCTACGATATCGTACCAAAACTGATCGAGAAGATTAAAGCTGCGAAAGGGGCGTAAGAGATATGAGTTATAAGAAATTTGATCAAGCTGATTTAGAAGTTATCAAAAATATCATAAAAGACGATGAAAGAATTTTATATGCAGAAAATATCAACGAAGAATACAGTCATGATGAATTAGGAGGAGCACAAAGCTACCCAGATGTTGTAGTAAAAGCGACTTCTGCAGAAGAAATCTCTGAGATCATGAAATATGCATATGAAAATAATATTCCGGTCACACCAAGAGGAGCTGGAACCGGTCTGGTAGGATCTTCCGTAGCAATCGAACACGGGATCATGATCGATTCAAGCCTCATGAATCATATATTAGAACTTGATGAAGAAAACTTAACGATTACCGTAGAACCAGGAGTTTTATTAATGGAACTTGCTGCCTACGTGGAAGATCATGATTTCTTCTATCCACCAGATCCAGGAGAAAAATCCGCAACGATCGGTGGAAATATCAGTACAAATGCCGGTGGTATGCGTGCTGTAAAATATGGCGTGACCAGAGATTATGTCAGAGGTCTTGAAGTTGTCCTTCCAAATGGAAAGATCGTGGAATTTGGAGGAAAGGTTGTAAAAAACAGTTCTGGATATTCCTTAAAAGACCTGATGATCGGTTCCGAAGGAACCTTAGGCTTTATCACAAAAGCCACATTAAAATTACTCCCTCTGCCTAAAAAGGCAATTAGTTTACTGATACCATTTAAAACCTTAAAAGAAGCAATTGACACAGTACCTCTCATTATCAAGTCCAAAGCAATCCCAACTGCCATTGAGTTTATGCAGAGGGAGGTCATCATTGATGCAGAAGAGTACCTAGGTAAAAAATTCCCAGATTCCCAATCCGATGCGTACCTTCTGCTCAAATTTGACGGCAATTCAACAGAAGAGATTGAAGCAGATTATGATAAAGTTGCAAAACTTTGTTTAGAGTCAGGAGCACTTGACGTACTGATCTCAGATACAGAAGAAAGAGAAGAATCTATCTGGAAAGCTAGAGGAGCCTTCCTTGAAGCGATCAAAGGATCTACAACTGATATGGATGAAGTAGACATGGTCGTACCAAGAAATAAAGTCAATGAAATGGTAGAATACCTTCATAACTTACATAATGAAGTAGATATACGTATCAAGAGTTTCGGACATGCTGGAGATGGAAACCTTCATTCTTATATCTTAAAAGATGACTTAAGCCAGGAAGAATTTGAAAAACGAATGGCAGCAGCAATGGAGAAGATCTACGAGAAAGCTGCACAGTTAGGTGGAAAAGTATCCGGAGAACATGGAATCGGATTTGCGAAGAAACCATATTTGAGAGAATCTCTTGATCCAGAAACAATTGAGTTAATGAGTGGAATTAAGAAAGCATTTGATCCAAAGAATATCTTGAATCCACATAAAGTATTCCAGAGCTAAAACTGACACTTTGGTTATACTCCCTAAGTTTTAAAAATGCACAAAGCAGACAGGAAATCAAATACCTGTCTGCTTTGTGTATATAAATTTATACAATTTTCTTCGAAATGGTTGACATAATGTATAAAAATATATATACTAAAAACAGTAACAGTTATTACTTGAATTAAAGAGGAAAGGAAGAGGTTATGCAGCCAGCAACGAAAAAAAGCAAGCAAAGAGATGCCATCATAAAGTTTTTAATGACTCGCAAAGACCATCCAACTGCCGATATGGTATATATGAACATCAAAGAAGAGTTTCCTAAGATCAGTCTTGGAACAGTCTATCGAAATCTTGCATTATTAAGTGAGCGAGGGGAAATACTAAAGCTATCTTACGAAGGAGGAGCAGACCATTACGATGCATGCACCGATCCACACTATCATTTTGTGTGTCAGGAATGTGGAGCAGTCATCGATTTGGAGATGGCACCGATCGATGAGAAGTTAAATGAGATTGCAAGTGAGAACTTTCCTGGAAAGATTACACAGAATATTGTTTATTTTAAAGGAATCTGCAAAAATTGTTTAAAAAATCATTGACAAAAGTAAAATGTGATGGTAATATAAAGACAAGTTAAAAATAGTAATCATTACTGTTTTAAACAAAAGATACTAAGCCGAAAGGCAAAGCAACATAAATGATCATATAAAGTATAAAGGAGAACAAGAATTATGAAGAAATGGATTTGTACAGTATGCGGATATGTACACGAAGGAGAACAGCCACCAGAGAAATGTCCACAGTGTGGAGTACCAGCAGATAAATTCAAAGAGCAGGTAGAAGGAGAAAAAGAATGGGCAGCAGAACACGTAGTAGGTGTTGCCAAAGGTGTCAGCGAAGATATCTTAGCTGATCTAAGAGCAAACTTCGAAGGAGAATGTTCTGAAGTAGGAATGTACCTTGCAATGGCAAGAGTAGCTCACAGAGAAGGATATCCAGAGATCGGATTATACTGGGAGAAAGCAGCATACGAAGAAGCAGAACATGCAGCAAAATTTGCTGAGTTATTAGGTGAAGTTGTAACAGACAGCACAAAGAAGAACTTAGAGATGCGTGTAGATGCAGAACATGGAGCAACAGAAGGTAAATTTGACCTTGCAAAACGTGCGAAAGCAGCAAACTTAGATGCAATCCATGATACAGTTCATGAGATGGCAAGAGACGAAGCACGTCATGGTAAAGCATTTGAAGGATTATTAAAGAGATACTTCGGATAAGAAGAATTGATTTAGGAGGTATGAGTTTTCATACCTCCTTTTTTTTTGCTATATTCCATGCTATAATAAAAATAAGACTGAAAAAGCAGGTGAAAGCATATGATTTCAGAAGAGAAAGTAAAGATTATGGCTGAGATGGCCAAGTATGAGAAGAATTATGGAAAAGGTGACTTCCGTATTTACAAATATACCAAGAAAGATTATGTCAGATCGGAGAAGATCAAGACAAGCATTGCCTTGTTGATCTCATTTCTGATCATGACAGGATTGTTGTGTATCATGCAGTTAGATATTGTGATCATGAAGCTGAGAGAAGGTAAAGTTATAGTATCTGCGGCTGTGATCATAGGAATTTATGTTGCGGTATTTTTTGTCTACCTGCATTTTACGAAGATGCGAGCATCCAGGCAGTATGATGAAGTAAGGGCAAGGGTACTGATCTATGACAAGCATTTAGAAGAACTAGAAACATTATATAAAGAAAAAGAGAATGAAGACATTAGTCCAACGATAGTCGAGGAGGAAGACGAAGATGGAAAAATTATTGATATATAGAGAACGATTTTTGAAATTCCTCACGGCGAGAGGAAGATATATTCAATCAGGGATGAGATTCCTTGGAGGAACTGTTTTATTTTATGTATTAGGAGAATTGTTTGGATATACAGAGACCTTTTCACAGCCATTTTTTATCTTTATGATGGGAGTGATCAGTGTCTTTATTCCAATATCAGCATTATCGCTGATCTTTTATGTCGTTATATTCTTAGAGTTACTTCATGTATCGTTAGAAGTGACATTATTTTTTGCACTGGTAGTTGTATTATATTTTCTTGTATATCAGAGAGTTTTTCCAGAGACAAGGATTTATCTGATGATGGTGCCAATCTTCTTTTATTTTCAACTACCTGCATGTTTACCGATCTTTGTTGGGATGTTTTGTGGAATTGCAGGACTTCCAGCGATCTTAATGGGAACAGTGATCTATTATCTGTCCAATATCCTTCAGCAGACAATGAACCAGCTGGCATCAGGATCAGCACATGGGAAGGTCTACAGTCTGATCGCGGCAAGAGCGATCGACAATAAGGATCTGCTTTTGTATTTTGTGGTATTCTGTCTGGTGACAGCACTCGTAACAGCAATTCGCAAGCGGGGAGCAGCGCATGGATGGAATATTTCAATCCTTGCAGGAGGAGTTGTATATCTGATCTGCATGTTCATAGGAGGATATCTGGTTAACAATGAGATCAATATCACATCACAGATCGGAACGATCATAGGAAGCATTGCGATTGCCCTGATCATACAGTTTTTATACAATGTGATCGACTATACCAGAGAAGAAACATTTGAATTTGAAGATGAAGAATATTATTATTATGTAAGAGCGATACCGAAAGTGACTGTGGAAGAAGAAGAATTTAATGTTACACAGATCACGGTACCATCACATAGATTTAGTTTAAAAAGAAAAGAACATAAACAAGAACATAAAGAACAGGACAAAGAAAAGGGAGAGGAAATTTGAGTAAATTTTTTGATGGACTTGAAAAATATATATATTGGACATCGATTCCGAAGATCGGTCTGAATGACATTGTAGATATTCTGATCGTCAGTGTTATGATCTATCTGATCGTCAAATGGATCAAAACAACAAGAGCCTGGGTATTATTAAAAGGGATCATTATCTTGCTTTGTATTGCATTTGCGGCATATTTACTGCAATTACATACAGTTTCATGGATTCTTTCCAATACAATGAGTGTGGGAATCACAGCGATTTTGATCGTCTTCCAGCCAGAACTCCGAAGCGCATTGGAACAGCTTGGAAGAAAGAACTGGGTGACTGATATTTTCTCTACAGATAGCCGTCAGGAAGAACTGGAATATACAGCAAGAACTCTGCAAGAGATATCAAGAGCAGCGATTGAGATGGGAAAGGTAAAGACAGGAGCACTGATCGTACTGCAAAGAGAAGTAGCACTTGGAGAGTATGAGCGTACAGGAATTCCAATTGATGCGAAGGTCAGCAGCCAGCTTCTGATCAATATCTTTGAACACAATACACCACTCCATGATGGCGCGGTGATCATTCACAACAACAGGATCGTATCAGCAACTTGCTATCTTCCACTAAGCGATAGTGTAGAGATTGGAAAGGAAATGGGTACCAGACACAGAGCAGCAGTAGGGATCAGTGAAGTTTCAGACAGTATCACTGTGATCGTATCCGAAGAAACTGGTGGTATTTCTATCGCAAGGGATGGAAAGATCATCAGACATCTGGATCCACAGAGATTGAGAGATGAACTGGCTGTCCTGAGAGAAGAAAAAGGACAGAATAAGAAATTCAAACTATGGAAGGGGCGGAATCGAAATGAAAAAAAGAATGGAAAGTGATCTGCTTTTAAAAATAATTTCTGTTGTTTTTGCCTTTCTACTTTGGATGTTTGTTATCAACACCGATAACCCGGTCATCAAGAAGACTTTCAGCGATGTACCGGTTGATATGCTGAATGAACAGGTTTTAGACGATCTTAATCAGACTTATAAGATTGAATCTGGAGATACCGTAAGCTTTACTGTGAAGGGAAAGAAAGATGTTGTAGATCGTTTGACGAAGTCAGATTTCCGTGCAACGGCAGATGTATCTTCTATGTCAGATGTTCATGCGATCCAGATCGAAGTTGAAGCTTTACGTTATAAGAGTCAGTTAGATATCGATACAGGTGGTGCAACGGTCAAAGTCGTATTGGAAGATGTAAAGAGTGACCAGATACCAGTCAATGTTGTGGTGAAAGGAACACCAGCGAGTGGATATACGGTAAGCACGCAGACAGCAACGCCGAATCTGATCTCTGTATCTGGGCCAAAGAGTGTGGTAAGCAGGATCAAACAGATCGTAGCGAAAGTAGATGTATCCGGATTGAAGAAAGATGTAACAATGGCTCAGAATGTCAAGTGTTATGATGAAGACGGAGATGAAGTAAGTCAGGACCGCATCAAACTTGATACGACCAAGATTAAAGTAAAGATTGGATTATCAAGAACGAAGACAATACCATTTACCGTGGAAACAAAAGGAACGCCGGGCAAGGGATATGTACTTGGAAGCATTGATTATGAACCAAAACATATAGAAATTACTGGAGCTGAAGATGATCTGGAGAAGATCAGCAGTATCAAACTGGCGAATTTAGATATCAGTGATAGTACAAAGAGTATTGAAAAAACGATCAAAGCGTCCGATATTAAACTGCCAGATGGTATTACATTTGTAAAATCTGTAGATAAGATTAAGAATATCGTGATCCGTGCAAATATCGAGAAGAAGACGAAACGTACATTGACGATTCCGACAGAACAGATCGCATTGATCAATAATACGAAGAATTATGATGTCAAATTTGATGACTCAGAGTTAAAGGTGAAGATCAGTGGATTGCGCTCTGTAGTAGATAAAGTTGTAGTGAAGGATTTAAATCCAAAGATTGACATGCAGCTGTACGAACCCGGAACGCATACGGTACAGGTTCAGCTGACAAAGATCAAGAATATGTCGATTGAGAAGAACGTCAGTGCAAAGATTACGGTAGAATAAAATATAAGGAGATATTTACAATGGATAAGATGTTATCGGTTGTTCTTCCAGCTTATAACGAAGAAAAGATGGTCAAGAAAACATCACAGGTGGTAGGAGACCTGCTTGAGAAAGAACAGATCCCATATGAATTAGTATTCGTAAATGACGGATCTAAAGATCATACATGGGAGAAGATCTTAGAACTCAAGGAAGAAAGAGCACATATCAAAGGAGTCTGTTTTTCCAGAAATTTTGGAAAAGAAGGAGCCGTTTTTGCAGGGATCACACAGGCAGAAGGAGACTGTATTGCAGTAATGGACTGTGATCTTCAGCATCCGCCAGAAACACTTATAAAGATGTATCGTTTATGGGAAGACGGATATCAGGTGATCGAGGGAGTGAAAGCATCCAGAGGAAGAGAAAGTTTCATTCACAAGATGTTTGCAAAAACATTTTACAGTATTATCAGTGATGTGACAGGAATCGATATGTCCAGAGCATCTGATTTCAAGTTGATGGATCGACAAGCAGCAGAAGAATTTCTGAAACTTCCAGAACGAAATGTATTTTTCCGTGCATTGTCATCCTGGGTAGGATTCAAGACAACATACGTAGAATTTGATGTGCAGGAACGAGAAGCAGGAGAATCCAAATGGTCATTCAAATCATTAGTACGATATGCAGTGAATAATATCACATCATTTAGCGCCGCACCAATGCAGATCGTCACATTTTTTGGCGTTGTATTCTTCGTATTTGCAGTACTACTTGGAATACAATCGCTTTATATGTATTTTTCTGGACATGCAGTTGCAGGATTCACAACAGTGATCTTGTTGTTGCTGTTGGTTGGAAGCATTTTGATGTTCAGCTTAGGTGTGATCGGATATTATATTGCGAAAATTTATGATGAAGTGAAGATGCGTCCGAGATACATTATCTCAGAAGTGATCAAATCCAAAGAATAACAATACAAATCCCTGAGATCGGATGAGATGAATATCTGATCTCAGGGATTTTATGTGATACGGGGAATCATTTTTTTTGAGATTTAAAAACAAGAAATTTACTGATAAAATAATTGACGATCGTAACAATAACTTGTGTTTCTAACTTGGCGATCATCTGTGGCTGATGAAGGATCTCAACACAGAAAGGAACTCCGCCCACTTCGACAGCCATGGTTACAAGACGACCGAGAACAAACTTGATGAATTCATGAATTGTATCTGCGAAGGATTCAGATTTAGACTGAAATACATATAGTTTATTTACAACAAATGCAAAACAGATCGCGATTGCAACAGAGAAAAAGTTGCTGATCTTATAATCAATTCCACATGGTCCTTTTAATAAAGCAAACATTCCAAGATTAACGAGGGTTGTCAATCCACCAAAAAACAAATAACGAATTCGCGAATCATTATATAATTTCTTTATCAAATTTAACATATCATATTACCTCCGATAGATATAAAATATTCTAAAATGTACATACATCCAATATCTTAAGACATTTTTCAGGAATTTTCAATCCAAAATGTGGTATACTAAGCGTGATAATGAACAAAAAAGGGTAAAGGATAAAGGAAAAGTATAATGATAAAAGAACAAAGAAAGTATTGCTATGGAGTCTATACACTGATGTTTTTACTGATGTGTATCGTGGCATTTCTGCCATTTTTTACCGAAGGAAAAAGCTTTGTATGGGGAGCAGGAGTAGAAGACGGATTAAGCCAGCATTTTTCAGCATTGGCATATTATGGGGAAGCACTAAGAGAATTTTTCCGTAATCTTCTGGCGGGACACCCAAAACTTGTGATGTGGGATATGAGTCTTGGGTATGGTGCAGATATCCTCTCAACATTGAATTACTATGCGATCGGTGATCCGTTAAACCTCCTCTACGGATTTGTTTCGCCAAAGAATACAGAAACTATGTATGATTTCATGATCTTGTTACGAATGTATCTGGCAGGGATCACGTTTATCATGTATGCAAGAAAAATGAAAAAACGAAGTTATGGAACAGTGATCGGGGCACTGGTCTATGTATTCAGCGGATTTTGCTTTCGACTAGGACTGCGCCATCCATTCTTCATCAATCCGATGATCTATTTTCCGCTGTTATGTCTTGGGATTGAGAAAATCTATCAGAGAGAAAGACCGTATGTATTTATTTTCGCAGTCTGCGTATCAGCAATGAGCAATTATTATTTTTTATATATGCTGACGATATTTGCGGTGATCTATGCGTGGATCCGTTTTTATAAATACACCGAAGAAAACAAGATGAAAAACTTTTTTCTGACGATCTTGAAGTTTGGAATATATTATACACTTGGAATTGCAATGGCAGCAGTGATTTTACTGCCATCTGTCATAGGATTTCTAGGAAATGGTCGTTACGGCAAAGGGGTTGACTGGAAATCATTGATCGTATACCCAGGGAAATATTATCTGCTGTTTATTGAAAATTTTATTGGATACGGAAATATGGGCAGCAATACGAACGCAGGATATCTGCCGATCGTTGGGATCGTTGTATTATTTACACTGTTTTCACAGCGAATGAAACACAAAAAATACAGAGCAGCATTTATAGCAAGTATCATTGCTCTGATTCTCCCAATCTTTGGATACGCATTTAATGGGTTTTCCTATGCAAACAACCGATGGGCATTTGCACTGAGCTTTATTGTGGCATTGTTGACAGCAGAAATGTATCCACGTCTGTTTATGATGTCAAAACGACAGCAGATCGGGATCGGAGCAGGAATCATCATATATACTGTATTTTGTATCATCGTAAATGCATCAGGAGAAGAAATCCTGAAGAATAAAGGGATTATGGCAGCCTGTGGATTAATTGCAGTATTTTATATTCTGTTGTTGATATTTCAAAGACTTGGCTATGATGCACAGAAGAGAACTGTGCGAGTGAGCATGGCAATCTTGCTCCTGATATCAGTGGGAGTGCATGGATATTACAGATTCGATCCAAAAGGATATGCTTATACACAGGAATTTATGGATCAGGGACAAGCATATCGAACATTAAAGGAAGATAATATCAGTATGCTGAGTAAGGTAAATGATCCATCTGTTTATCGAGTACATGCAGAGGGATATCGATATAAAAATTATGGACTGATCAACCATTTGAATACGATCAGCGGATATTACAGTATCACAGCAAAATGTGTGACAGATACGATCAAAGGATATGATACGTTGGGAATGCAGTATGCAGATAAATATAAAGGAGTCGATCAAAGACTGGGACTCCTGTCATTAGCTGGTGTAAAATACATAACAGTAGCACATAACAGTCAGGTTGCAAAAGATGTAAGTTCCAAGGGGGATGTACCATACGGAGTTGAGAAACAAAGTAAAAAAGGAAATATCACATTATATAAGAATAAATATGCACTGCCATTTGCATATGCATATGATTCTTATATGACAGAGCAGCAATACGAGCAGTTAAATGGAATCGGCAAGGAACAGGCAATGCTTGCACAGATCGTATTGAATCAGCATCCGGCAGACAAAGAGATTCAACACAACGAACAAAGAAACGATCCTGATATACAGACAATCTCATTGCCAGAGACAAGGATCTCATCTCCAAAAGGGAAGAAATATGCGGATATTACGGTGCCAGTAGAGAAAGACAAGGAAACTTATCTGTATTTTAAAAATCTCGTTTACCATGGAAAGAAAAATGGGGATGATAACTTCATATTGACTGGAAGAAAGGGGACAAAAGGAATCCTTGTGACACAAAATGATGTACAACAGAAAATTCATATTCAAAGCACCTTCAATCCATACTATTTTGGAAGAAAAGATTACATCGTAAAGATTAATCATCAGACAAGCAAGGCAAAAGAAAAAGTAAGATTAAATTTCTTGTCTCCAGGTGAATATGAATTTGATGATATCAGTTTGATCACAGTTCCTAAAAAAGATGTTCTTGCCAGATTAAAGGAACGCAAGGAGAACTCAATGAAACAGATCCAATACGAAGGAAATCATTTCAGAGGAGTTTATCATGCGAAAAAAGACCAGATTCTGTGTGTAACGATTCCATACTCCAAAGGATGGAAAGCAACAGTCAATGGAAATCGCACAAAGATTTATAAGGCAAACGGGATGTTTATGGGGATCATAATGAAAAAAGGAACACAAAGTGTTAAATTAGATTATGAAACACCAGGATTAAAAATAGGGACATGGATCAGTCTGGTGGCATGGATCGGACTGGGAATATATGGATTGTACTTTGAAAAGTACAGAAAAAAGCTATTAAATCAACGTTAAAATAAGAAGAGATACTGGTAAAAATACAAAAAACATGATAAAATAGCCCTTAGACAAATGTTACAAAAATGTTAAATGAGTGGGAGGAACTATGAAAAACGTAAAAAAAATGATACAGGCAGGATTAAAGAAATTCACAGTGATCACTATCTTAGGTGTATTTCTTATGACAAGCTTGATTCCAGTATCCGCAGCAACGAAAGTATCAAAGATCAAATGGTCAGCATATAGAAAGACAATGTATGTTGGAAATGCACAGAGATTTGCAGTGAAGATCACACCAGCCAAAGCATCCAAAGCGAAGCTTGGATGGAAAACAAGTAATAAGAAGATTGTCAAAGTCAGTGCAAAAGGAGTTGTCACACCTGTCAAAGCAGGAAAAGCAACGATCACATGTTACGTGAAATCACAAAAATCAAAGAAAGTAACATGCAAAGTCACAGTAAAGAAACAGAAAGTGACAGCGATCACATTTGCAAAAGCAAGCGTAGCCGTACAGAAAGGGAAAAAGGTCAGCAATCCAGCAATCGTAACACCAACTTACGCAGCAAATAAAAAGGTAACATACAAATCTTCCAGCACAAGCGTGGCAACAGTCAGCACAAGTGGAGTTGTAACAGGAAAGAAAGTCGGAACAGCTACGATCACAGCAACAGCAGCCGATGGATCAAAGAAGAAAAACAGTTACAAAGTAACTGTTGTAACACCGATCACAAAAAATAGTGCCAAGTTTATCGCACACCGCGGATTAAGTGCCGAAGCACCGGAAAATACGATCAAAGCCTATGAATTAGCAGGTGGAGCAGGATTCTGGGGAGCAGAAACAGATGTCCGTATGACAAAAGACAAGAAATTCATTCTGCAGCACGACCTGACATTCAAGAGATTATGCGGAGTTGATAAGAAACCAGAAGATATGACATTATCAGAGATTCAGAAACTGACGATCAAATCTGGAAATAAAATTTCAAAATATAAGAATGTAAAATCAGCAACGACAGTTGCAACATTAGAAGATTATTTAACAACATGCAAGAAGTATAACATGGTACCAGTTATCGAGATCAAGATGGAATTCGTAGAATACGGAAATGAAACAACCAATGACTCTCGAATGCAGGCAGTGACAAAGAACAACATGGAAGATCTGTATGCATTAACAAATCAGATCATGGGGAATAAAGAATATATGTTTATTGCCTATGACTTTGAAACAATGGTACAGATGAGAAAAGTCTTAGACGATAACGCAACAACATCCACAAATGTAAAATTACAGCATGTAACAAACAATCCAGATCAGGGAATGATCAATTATTACAAGAAACGTAAGATTGAATTGGATGCAAATTGTGATAAGATTTCACTCTCAGACATCAAGGCATTCAAAGATGGTGGAGTGAATGTAGGACTTTGGACTGTGGACGATACAGAAAGAGTCGCAGATTATATTGCACAGAAAGTGGATTATATTACAACGAATACAAAGTTCTGGTAAGAATAGAAAACACAAGAAAAGAGACAGCAGATGAAGATGTTTGTTGTCTCTTTTTGAGTGTTATGGTTTGTGGTATAATTAAAACGATCACCATCTATCACAACATCAAGAAGAGATAAATTAGTCACATGGCTAGGAGAATGAATCAGAATGCTCTGCGAAAGCAAGATGGACACAGAAAGAGTCTTTCAGATCGTGAAGACAGCAAAAGAATAACAGAGAAGAAAGTAAGATGAAAAGAAAAGTTACAGAAATGTAGTAATTATGCTATATATATGTTAAAATAAAGAATATATGCCAAGGAGACAGGCAGAAAATACAGAGAAAAATAATCAAAAGGAGAGAAGGGTTATGAGCCAGAAGGAAAGAGTCGATTTGATCGAGGTAGATTTATTGGATATGTGTAAATATATTCTGTCAAAGTGGGTGTTTATTTTGATAGGAATGGTAGTATTCGCTGGAGCTGGATTTGGGTATGCGAAGGTGAAGAGTGTGACAGAGTATAGCTCTAAGATGCAGGTATATGTTACTGTGCCTAAGACATCAGATAAGGTGTTGATCAGGGATAATGCTGGGGATCTGGCGTATGATTATCAGAAATTAATTAAAACTGATTTGATTGTGAATGAGATTGCCAAGAAAACGAAAATTGAGAAAGATGATGTGAAAGACGCAATTTCAGCAGAAGTTGTGGATGGAACAAGATTGCTTGAGATTAAGGTAAAATCAGATGATAAAGATGATGTGAAGAAGATTTCAAAAGAAGTTTTACCAGTATTTCAGAAAGTAGTACAGAAAGATTTGGGAAGAAATAAACTTGTAATCGCAGACCAGCCATCTAAGATAAAGGCAGAACAGACAGTTAGCACAAAGAAATTTTTAGCTGTAGGTGCAGTTGGTGGATTTGTAGTTGTAGCAGGAGTATTTTTTGTGCTCTATCTTGTAGATTTAACAAAGAAAGCAAAAAGAAATTAGGATTAATAAAACAAAGGAACAAAGAGTATGGGAGTAAAACGTTCACAGATACAAAATCTGATCATATATATAGGTGATGTGTTTGGAATTACAATTGGATATTTTTTAATGTCACATATTAGGTTTTATTCGGATATCTATGGGGTATGGGCGCAGGATAATCGAGTGATTTATCGTTGGTTAGTTGCTATTTTTGTATTAACGATCGTGTATTTGGTAATTGATCCAAATCAGAATTTTTTTAAAAGGAAATTTTGGAAAGAATTTTGGGCAAATTTCAAAACAAACTTGATCACAGCTGCATTGATGGCGACGGTTGCATATTTGATTGATGATGCAAGAGATTATTCGAGATTTATTTATCTTACAACGATGATATTTAGTTTTTGGTGGATGCAGATATCACATATGATTTATCGGTGGTATATTTTAAAGTATCGACCATATAATTCAATCACAAGAAAGATGTTGATTGTAACAACGTCAGATCGAATGGATGAAGTGGTAAGAAGTATCATTAAGGAAAAGACATGGAATCTATGGGTGACAGGGATTATCATTACAGACAAAGATTTGACAGGACAGCAAGTTATGGATATTCCAATTGTCGCAAATAGGAATACAATGCTTCAATATGCAATCAGAGAAGTAGTAGACGAAGTGTTTATTCTGATTCCAGAAGAGCCAGATGAACAGATTCAAAAATTAGTGCAACGATTTGAGGAGATGGGAATTACAGTTGATTTAAATATCAATTTATACGAATTAGATGTAGAAAGTGGAAGCAAGTATCTTAATCGAATCGGTAAGTATCCAACAATCACATTTGCACAAAGAGAGATTCCATTACATATGATTGTACTGAAACGTTTGATGGATATTCTAGGAGGAATTGTTGGATTACTGATTACAGCAGTTGTAACGATTGTTCTGGGACCAATGATTAAATTAGAATCGCCGGGACCACTATTTTTTTCACAGAAGAGAGTTGGGCGAAATGGACGTATTTTTAAAATTTATAAATTTCGGTCTATGTATGCAGATGCAGAGGAACGAAAAAAAGAGCTGATGGAACAAAATGAGATGGATGGTCTGATGTTTAAGATGACAGATGATCCAAGAATTACAAAGATAGGGAAGTTTATTCGTAAGACAAGCTTGGATGAATTGCCGCAGTTTTGGAATGTATTAAAAGGTGATATGAGCCTTGTTGGGACAAGACCGCCAACGGTGGATGAATTTGAGCAGTATGAAGGATATCACAAACGTCGATTAAGTATGACTCCTGGATTAACTGGAGTATGGCAGGTAAGTGGACGTAGTGATATTACGGACTTTGAAGAAATTGTTTCTATGGATGTAGAATATATTAAGAACTGGTCTTTGAAGAGAGATATTGAGATTATCTTGAAGACAGTCCAAGTTGTGTTGCATAGTGATGGAGCAAGATAGTAAACGAGGTAGAAATATGAAGGTATGTTTAGTTGGATCCAGTGGAGGACATTTAACACATTTATATATGTTAAAACCCTTTTGGGAAAACAAAAAAAGATTTTGGGTAACGTTTGATAAAGAAGATGCCAAAAGTATGTTAAAGGGGGAAAAAGTATACCCATGTTATTTCCCAACAAATAGAAACATCAAAAATTTGATTAAAAATACATTTGTAGCACTAAAAGTTTTGAGAAAAGAAAAACCAGATCTTGTGATATCATCAGGGGCAGCAGTTGCAGTTCCATTTTTTTATATTGCAAAATTAATGGGAAAGAAATTAATTTATATTGAAGTGTTTGATCGAATTGACAAACCAACATTAACAGGAAAACTTGTTTATCCGATTGTTGATAAGTTTATTGTGCAATGGGATGAAATGAAAAAGGTTTATCCAAAAGCAATTAATTTAGGAAGCATTTTCTAGGAGGTATTCTTTTGATATTTGTAACAGTAGGAACACACGAACAACAATTTAATCGCCTGATTGAAGAAATTGACAGATTAAAAGGAAATGGAATCATCAAAGATGAAGTTATTATGCAGACGGGTTATTGCACTTATGAACCAAAACACTGTGAATGGTCAGAATTACTTCCGTATGATCAAATGTTAGAAAATGTAGAAAAAGCAGACATTGTTATTACACATGGAGGACCTTCTAGTTTTATTATGCCACTGCAGATAGGAAAAATTCCAATTGTTGTGCCACGACAGAAAAAATATAATGAGCATGTGAATAATCATCAGGTAGAATTTTCTACAGCAGTGAAAGAAAAATATGGGAATATTATTGTTGTAAAGAATATTAAAAATCTGGAGAAAGCAATTTTGCATTATGATAGAATTGTAGGAACGATGAATGCAGCAATTGATAACAACAATTTGAAGTTTAATCAAAAATTAGAGGAGATAGTGAATGGAATTTTCAAATAAAAAACATGCATATCTGATTATTGCACACAATAATTGGAAACAATTGAGCCTTTTACTATCAGTTTTGGATGATGAAAGGAATGATATATATATCCATATAGATAAGAAAAGTAAGAATGTTCCAATTGATAGTTTGAGAAAGAGTGTAAAGAAATCAAAATTACATATTTATAGAAAATTTAAGATATATTGGGGACATTTTTCTCAAGTAGAATGTGAATTGTATTTATTTGAAAAGGCGAGCAAGAATAAATATTTTAGATATCATTTAATTTCAGGGGCAGATTTGCCAATTAAAAGTCAAGATTATATACATGATTTTTTTGAAAAAAATGCAGATTATGAATTCGTTCATTACGATACAGAAGAGAGATTAAAAAATGATCATGAAATAGGAAGAAGAACAAGAATATATCATTTTTTACAAAAATATCGAAGAAGATATAAAATAAATCTTATAAATGAAATTTTTACTTTCATAGAAAGAATTTTACTACTTATACAGATAATATGTTGTGTTGATAGATTGAAAAATAGTAAAATGAAAATAAAATATGGATCTCAATGGGTAAGCATTACAGATGATTTAGTGCACTATATATTGAGAAATAGGAAAGTAATATATAAATTATTTAAGTTTACAAATTGTTCGGATGAATTATTTATACAAACATTGGTTTATAATTCTAAATATAAGAATCAATTGTATGATAAAAAATTTGATGATTCTATTGAAGCTAATAAGCGTCTCATCGATTGGAATAGAGGAAATAATGGAAATCCTTATGTATGGAAGATTTCAGATAAGGAATTAATTGACAAGAGTGAGTGTTTGTTTGCTCGAAAATTTGATATTAATATAGATGAGGAGATTGTAAATTATATTATTTCTAAAATAAAATAATATTGGAGATTGCGATGTTAAGAGAAAAATGCAAACTTAAAATAAAGTTAATATTAAGAAAATATCCACAGATTTTTGATTTTTTTAGATATTTATACACATGTATATTTAAAAGAAGTAGATTAGAACAGAAAAAAAAATATGGGAATAAAAATCAAAACGATGTTATATATTTAATTCGCCCTACATCAGAAGATTCGGTTCAAGGATTATTATCATTGTTTTCACAAACGATGGAAAAAATCGCATATGCAGAAGAAAATAAATATATTCCATATGTTGATTTTAAGAATTATAGAACACAGTATTATAATGGAAGAGATAATATATGGGAACAATTGTTCTCACAGACGTCAAACCTTACAGAAAAAGAAGTCTATAATAGCAAAAATGTTATTCTATCAGGAATTCGATTTAAAGATCAATATAAAACAAAGTTTGTGGCACGTGATGTATTTTTTTCTGAAAACGTTACAAATAAATTAAATAAATTGATAAATAAATACGTAAATTTTAATAAAGAAATTGAACAAATGGTTTCAAAAGAAGTGCGTGATTTGAAGATAGAGGAATGCATAGGTGTATATGTACGAGGAACTGATTATGTAAAACTTAAACCACCAGGTGAATATGTACAGCCTGATGTAGGGCAGATGATACCAGTAATTGAGAAATTTAGAGAAAAACATAATAAAAAAATCTTTTTAGTTACAGAAGATTATGATATATATATGCAATTTAAGAAAAAATATGGTGAAGACATAAAAATAGTTTCTTATGATAAATTTATAAAGAATTATGAGGGAAAAGACTATATTAGTAAAAGTAATGTTTTAAGCGGAACTCCATATGATAATGCTATAGATTATTTAGTTAAAATGATTGTATTGTCGAAATGTAAATATTTGGTTACATCAATAACAATGGGATCAATGTTTACATATGCGTTAGGATACAATAGTTTCGAAGATAAATATGTATTTGATTTAGGAGTGTATCAGTAGAATAAGATTGCAAATAGTATAGAGATTATGACTTGATTTTAACATATTTTATTAATGGAGTAAGTATAAAGAAAAATTATAGGAAAGATTTAGGAGAATGGTTATGTTATTTAGTATTGTTATTCCTGTATACAATGTTGAAAAATATTTAGAGGAATGTATTGAGTCAATACTTTCACAGATAGAAACAATAGAAAATGACTGTGAAATTCTTTTAGTTGATGATGGTTCAACAGATATGAGTGGAAAAATATGCGATACATATAAAGATAAGTATCCTAATATTGTTAAAGTGTTTCATAAGCCTAATGAAGGATTGCTAGCAACTAGACGTTTTGGGTTTAAAAGAGTATCTGGAGATTATATTATAAATTGTGATTCAGATGATTTGTTAGAAAAAGGAATGCTGAAATCTGTTAAAGACGTAATTAAAAAATATAAAAATCCGGATATTATATTAATAAATCATAATATGTATGATGGAAAAGAAAAAACAATTGCATTCGAAAATATTTTTTCAAATAAACGGGAGAGTTTGGTGACTAGAGAAGATGTATTACGTGAATATATGATTCGACACAGTATAGTTAGTGTTTGTGGGAAGATTTGCAAATCTTCATGTGTTGATACAGATTTGGATTATGCTAGATATGGAAGACTAAGTACAGGTGAGGATACTTTACAATCTATAGAATTTTTTTCAAATGCACATACTTTTGTATATTTAAATGAAGCATTATACAATTATAGATGTAGTTCTGGTATGACAGCAAGATTTGATGAAAAATATTATTTTACATTTAAGATAATATTTAAAGAAATAATGAAAAAGAAACAAGATTGGAATTTAAAGGATTTTGATAAATTATTTGCAATTAAAGTCCTTCAGACAGCAGGTAGAGGAATAACCCAATCTAGGTATAACAAATGGAAGTCTTACAAGGAACAAAGAATATATTTAAAGAAGATTCGGGAAGATAAGATGTTTCTTATGAGCATAAAATATGTTAATCATGTCAAAAAAAATTTACAAATGGATCATTATTTTCTGTTAAAGCTTTTGAAACTTAAATGTTATTTGATTGTAATTACGATGCTTAGAATGAAAAATATATTAAAGTAAAAAATAAAGAGGGGGAGGAAAAGGTTATATGATTAAATTGACTAATAAAGAAAAATTTTCAGAAATATTATATTATTTGTTTATTTTTCTTATTATGTTTAATTATGGATTTGAGAATATTAATACGATTGATTATGGATCGACAATTATACATGATATTGTTCAATATTTGGCTTTATGTGTGGCATTGCTATGTTTTATTATGAAAAAAATAGAAATAAATGGATTTTTATGGATAATAGGAGTTTTATTAATAGGCATATTGTGTTATATAAGCGGTGGTTGGACTAATATGTTGCTTACAATTTTAGCTATTTATCTTTTGAATAATATTGAAATTAATAATATACTAGTTTTTATTTTTGTAGAACGATTATTGATTTTAATAGCTATAATTTTTATGGCTAATGTAGGAATATTGCATAATAGTGTAATTGAGGTGGCGAAAAGTACTTATTCAGTAAAAGCTTTAAGTATGGGATTTTCACATCCAAACACATTTGCTACAAATATTGGAATTCTTATTCTTTTATATTTATGTATTAATCGGGAAAATATGAATATATGGAAAAGAAGTATACTAATTATTCTTAATATAGGAGTTTATAAGTTATCAGGGACAAGAACAACGTTTATTCTTATTACGGCAGCAATTATTTTTGAAATATTGTGTAATATTAAAAATGCAGTTGGATTTAAAATGTTTTTAAAAAAAATAATGCCATTTATGTACATACTGATATTAGTTTGCATGTTTGTATGCATAGGCCTATTTGCAAAAATAGGATATACAAATAATATTTTAAATATAATTAATGACAAAATATTTAATGGGCGTTTAGGGTTAGGAGCATTATATTTTTCAACATATCATTTTAGTTTGTTTGGAAATAAACTTGATATGAATTTGCTTTCAAATAGTTCCTATCATGCATTAGACAATGGATATGTCATATTGTTTATGTATTATGGTATAGTAGGATTTTTATTATTTATGTATATAATGCAAAGATTAATACGTACATTAAAAAATAATAATGAAGTTTTTTTAATGTTATTATGTATAGTGATGGGATTATGGGGAATGTATGAAGGAATGCTTGTTTCTTTGGCAGGTAATTTTATAATCTTATTTTATGGAAAATATTGTATAAAAAGATATGGAGTGTAATATGATACCAAAAAAAATTCATTATTGCTGGTTTGGGGAAAATTCGCTACCCGATTTAGCTAAGAAATGCATAGAGTCATGGAAAAAATATTGTCCTGATTATGAAATTATAGAATGGAATGAATCTAATTATGATGTTCGTAAAAATTTGTATATGGAAGAAGCATATGAAGCAGAAAAATGGGCATTTGTTAGTGATTATGCAAGATTAGATATTATTTATAATTATGGTGGAATATATTTAGATACAGACGTTGAATTACTAAAAAAATTAGATGATTTATTAAATTATCCAGTATTTTTAGCAACAGAAAAAATTGGATTAGTAGCAACGGGTTTAATATTTGGCGCTGAACCTAAAAATGAGAGTATATTGATGATGTTAAATGAGTATAAAGATGCCCATTTTAAAATAGAAGATGAAGTATATGATTTATTACCTTGTCCAAAAAGAAATACTAAACCATTTTTGAAGATTGGATTAAAAAAAACGAAGGAAATCCAAAATTTAGGAAAAGTGATAATATTTCCGCCAGAATATTTTTGCCCTATGGATAATGAAACGAAAGAAGTAAATATAACATCAAATACATATTCGATACATCATTATGGAGCATCATGGATTTCTCAAAATGAAAAAAAAATGCAACAACAATTTGATATATATGATAAAAATAATTCAAAAATTATGGCAATGATATTAAAAGCAAAATATGAATACAAGATGACTTATGATAAATTAAAAATGAAATATATTTTTAATTTTATTAAGAATAGACTAAAAAAAAGAAAAATAAGAAAAAAAGTAGAAAAATAATAAAATAACCTAAAAATATAGGATATATATATTTAGGTCGCAAGGATGATTAAAAAGTTCATAATATTTCGTATAGATATATGAATAATTTTTTAGAAAGTAATACAGTATTTCAATTTACATATTTAATGCTTTTATAAAAGAGATAGATTTTGGTATTAACTATAATGACTTAAAGAAGAACTGTTTTTTTGAAAATTTTACAAATAGATATGGAGAATGATATGAAAGAAAAAATATATATTGTAAAAGAACATATTTGTTCAGGAGAAAGTGAGTTTACAGCAGCGGGTAAAGCTAGAACAGACGTAGATGATATATTGCATGATTGTAATGCCAAAGATATTAAAATTAAGATTAACAAGAATTTAGATAATAAGAGTATTCTAAAAAAGATTTTTAATCATTATTATGTATATAGAATTTGGAAAAAATCGCTAGACAAATTACATGATGGAGATGTGCTAATCGTACAGTTACCATTTCAAGAAGGATTTATATTTGCAACACATTTGTTAAAAAAACTAAGAAAAAGAAATATTAAAACAGTTGCTATTATTCATGACTTAGAAATATTGAGAATAGTAAAAGGTAATGGAATTTCAAAAAAACGAAAAATTCGTTTATACTTTGAAGAAATTCCCGTATTAAAGCAATTTTCAAAAATTATTGTACATAATGAATCAATGAAAAAAATATTAATGAAAAAAGGCATTTCAAGGGATGCAATGATAACATTGAAGATGTTTGATTATTTAATAAAAGATGGTAATGTACTATCAGAACTTACAGAGTCTAAAGAGAATAATGTAATTATTGCAGGAAATTTAAGTTCATGTAAGGTTGGATATATATATGAATTACCTCGAGAAGTTGAGTTTGACTTATATGGCATTAACTATACAGGGATAACAGATGACAAGATTAAATATCATGGATCATATCCATCAGATGAGCTACCATGGCATTTAAAGGGGGCATATGGGTTAGTTTGGGATGGAGAAACTGCTTCAACATGCAGTGGTGTTTATGGAAATTATTTGCGGATTAATAATCCACATAAAACGTCACTTTATTTGGCTTGTGGGATTCCGATTATTACATGGGATAAAGCAGCAATTGCAGAGTATGTGAAAAAAAATAATGTTGGGATAACAGTATCATCATTAAGTGAAATAAATGAGAAATTAAAAGATATTTCTAAAGATGAATATAATTTAATGCGTAAAAATGCAAAGAAATGTTCTGAAAGAGTAAGAAATGGTTATTATCTAAAAAAAGCAATACAGGAAGCATTATCATGAAAATTAAATCAGTAAAATTCAATTTCATAATGAACTTCATATTAACGGCATCAAATTTTATTTTTCCGTTGATTACGTTTCCATATGTATCCAGAGTTTTAGGAGCTTCAGGAACAGGAAAAGTTTCTTTTGCAATATCTGTAGTAAGCTATTTTACAATGGTAGCAGCATTAGGAATTCCTACATACGGAATTCGGACAACAGCGAAAGTAAGAGATGACCAGGAAAAGTTGAATAGAACAACACAGGAAATTTTAAGCATTCATTTGTTTATGATGTTACTAGTATCTATTGTATACATATTAGCAATTTTATTCGTTCCAAGATTTCAATCTGATCGAACTTTATTTCTTGTGGTAGGAGTATCAATTTTACTAGATCCATTAGGGGTTAATTGGCTGTATCAAGGATTAGAGCAATACGGTTACATAGCAAAACGTTCGATATTTTTAAAATTTGTAGGTGTTATTTTGATGTTCATGTTCATACATAGTCCAGATGATTATGTATTTTATGGAGTAACTTCCATTTTGGCATCTGCAGGTTCTAATGTGTTGAATTTTATTAATCTCAGAAAATATGTATCGTTAAAACCAGTTGGGAATTATGATATTAAACAGCATTTAAAGCCGATTTTAATATTATTTGCCCAGGTTGTTGCGGTAAATATTTATACCAACCTGGATAATGTCATGCTTGGTTTTATGAAAACGGATGTAGATGTTGGATTGTACGCAGCAGCAGTAAAGGTAAAGACTATTTTAACAAGTTTGGTAACATCCCTAGGGGCGGTTTTATTGCCTAGATTATCCTATTATATTATGGAAGGAAGAAAAAAAGAATTCCAGACATTGATAAGGAAAGCATATAATTTTGTTATTGTTATTGCTTTGCCGTTAATGTTATTCACAATTTTTAATGCAAGAGATTGCTTAGTATTTCTTTCAGGAAAAGAGTTTATTGGAGCAACACTAGCGATGCAGATCATTGCACCAACAATTGTTTTGATTGGATTATCAAACTTATTGGGAATTCAGGTATTAACACCATTGAATAAAGAAAAACAGTTGGTTTACTCTGTTGTTGCAGGTGCAGTGGCAGATTTGATTTTAAATATTATCTTTATTCCTAAGATGGGAGCAGCAGGAGCATCACTGGGTACGTTGGTTGCGGAATTTGTTGTGTTAATTGTACAGATTATGTATTTGAAAGATTTGTTTTTTAAGATAGCAAAACAGGTTCAATATTGGAAAGTGCTAGTAGCGTTGGTTTTGGCAAGTATTATATCTATAAAGTGCAGTGGATTTGTTGATATGGTATTTTTAAAATTAGTAGTAGCAGGTATCAGCTTCTTTGGGATTTATGGCATAATTTTATTGCTGACGAAAGAGACATTTGTACAAAATTATGTAGTTGATGGGATACTTAAGAAGAGTTTTCTCAAAAAGAAAGGAAAGTAACAAATGAAACAATATGATTATTTGATCGTAGGTTCTGGACTTTACGGAGCTGTTTTTGCACAGCAGGCAGCTACGAAAGGAAAGAAAGTGTTAGTAATTGATAAACGTCCGAATATTGCAGGAAATGTATATACAGAGGATATGGAGAAGGTCCATGTGCATAAATATGGAGCACACATTTTCCATACAAACAATAAAAAAGTATGGAATTATATCACAAAGTTTGCAGAATTCAATCGTTTTACAAATTCACCAGTCGCAAATTATAAGGGAGAATTATATTCTCTTCCGTTTAATATGTATACATTTAATAAGATGTGGGGAGTAATCACACCACAGGAAGCGGCAGATAAGATCAAACAGCAGAAAAAAGAAGCAGGGATCACAGAGCCAAAGAACTTAGAAGAACAGGCAATCAGTCTGGTCGGAACAGATATTTACGAAAAATTAATCAAAGGATATACAGAAAAACAATGGGGAAGACCATGTACAGAACTTCCTTCCTTTATCATCAAAAGACTTCCAGTACGTCTGACATTTGATAATAATTATTTCAATGCCTTATATCAGGGAATTCCGGTTGGTGGATATACAAAGATGGTAGCTAATATGTTAGGAGATGTAGAAGTACGTTTGAACACAGATTACTTTGAGAACAAAGAAGAACTGGATGCATTGGTAGAGAAAGTCATTTATACCGGACCAATCGATGCATATTTTGATTATAAATTAGGAGCATTAGAATACCGATCCGTAAGATTTGAAACAGAAGTTTTAGACCAGCCAAACTTTCAGGGAAATGCAGCTGTAAACTACACGGATGTCGAAACACCATGGACGAGAATCATTGAGCATAAGTGGTTTGAATTTGGAAAAGATGAAGAAGGAAAGGATCTTCCAAAGACAGTGATCAGCCGAGAATACAGTTCAGAGTGGAAATTAGGAGATGAACCATATTATCCAGTCAATGATGAGAAAAATGGCAGATTATATGAAGAATACAAAAAACTGGCTGAGAAAGAAGAAAATATTATTTTTGGCGGAAGACTTGGTGAGTACAAATATTATGATATGGATGCGGTGATTGCAGCTTCACTTGATATGTGTGAAAAAGAATTATAGAGTTTAGGATTTGAGAAGATACAGGAAGGAGGATATGATGGATACAACATTAATTATTATGGCAGCGGGGATTGGTTCCAGATTTGGAGAAGGGATTAAGCAATTGGCAAAGATGGGACCAAATGGAGAAATTATTATGGATTACTCTATTTACGATGCCAAAGAAGCAGGATTTAATAAAGTAGTTTTTATTATTCGTAAAGATATTTTTGAAGAGTTTGAGGAAGTTATTGGAAGCAGAATAAAAAAACAAATTGACGTTGAATATGTATTTCAGGAACTTGATGATCTTCCAGAAGGATTTAAATTACCAGAAGGAAGAACAAAACCATGGGGAACAGGACAGGCAGTACTATGTTGTAAGGATGTTGTGAAAGAACCATTTGTAATTATTAATGCAGATGATTATTATGGCAAAGAAGCATTTATGAAACTGCATGATTTCTTAGTAAACGGAGAAGATTTAGGTAGAGAGTTTACAATGGGTATGGGTGGATTTATCTTAAAGAATACATTAAGTGATAATGGTACCGTGACCAGAGGTGTGAGTGTGGTTGACGAGAATGGCTTATTAAGTCAAGTACATGAAACAACAGGAATAGAAATGGGAGAAGACGGAAAAATCAAATGCGACGATCCTGTAGTACAAGAATGGATTAGTCCGGAAGATAAAGTATCTATGAACATGTGGGCAGGATATCCAGAATTTATAGATTATTTAGCAGAAGATTTCAAAGATTTTCTTGCCAATGTGAAAGAGGGAGATTTAAAGAGTGAATATTTGTTGCCGAATATTGTGGACAAACTGTTAAAAGAGAAAAGAGCCAATGTAAAAGTGTTAGAGACACAGGATCGTTGGTTTGGAGTTACATATAAAGAAGATAAAGAAATTGTTCAAAAGGCTTTTTCTGAATTAATTCAGAATGGAGTTTATACAGAGAAGCTTTGGAAGTAATAAATGAGGATGTGGATAGTAGGAATATTATTTACATCCTATTTGTAAAAATAGAGGGATGGATTCCATGGTTAGGAGACTAAATAATGCAAACCTTAAAACTTCAATTGAAAATAATAATAATTGTAATATTATGTGGAATGTTATTTGTCAGTAATTTTACTGTTATAAAAGCAGAGAATAAATTAACCAACATCTATTTAATGGGAGATTCAACAGTATCGTCAAGAGATAATGACTATATCAATGGATGGGGAAATCATTTGTATCGATATTTTGATAAGAATCAAAAGATTGAAAAGCTAGAAACAATATCCCAATATGAAGATGCAGTTAGATATACGTCATCGAAAGTAAAGATAGAGAACTGGGCAAAATCAGGCGCTAGTGTTCGGAGTTATTACAATGATCCCAAATTATTCAAAAACGTATATAATCGTCTAAAAAAAGGCGACTACGTTTTTATTCAGTTTGGACATAATGAAATAAATAAGAATTGTCAAGGATCAAACGTAAAAACATATGTACGATATCTAACAACATACATAAATAAGATTCAAAGCAAAAAAGCAATTCCTATTTTGATAACATCTCCGCCATTGAATAATAAAAGCAAAGGAAAATATTATATATATGTTCCAGCTTATAGGAAAGCGATGGTGAATGTTGGCAAAAAAAAGAAAGTACAAGTAATAGATTTAGGTAGTAAATGTGTAGAATATTTGAATCAAAGAAATTCAACGGAAGTCAGTTCCATGTATATTCCAGATAATATGCATTTTACACCGAAAGGTGCTAAAATACTTGCAAGAATTATAGCCACGGAGTTAAAAGATAGTGATAAGTCAAAAAAATTAAGTGGAAATATTTGGTTGCCAACATATAATCTAAACAAATACTTAGGGAAAGTGGAGAAATTAAATAAAAGAAAATACACAAAAAAATCATGGAAGATAGTTCAAAAATATTATATCCATGGAAAGAAAATCATATATGATGAAAATACGACTAGAAAAGAAATTAATACTACGCAGAGTAAATTGAAGAAAGCAATCAAAAATTTAAAGAAGAAAAAAACTAAAGCAAAGAAAAAATGAGCTAGGTATATTTATTTTAGAATTTTGTAGAGAACTCTGACTTACCATTTACAGATATATAGATCAATATAGAAAAAACAGCTGACAACTTTAAAATTACAGGGTTGGCAGCTGTTTTTATTTCTTTATATATATCAAAAAAATTATCGGAAATAAAATCCCTTAAAATTATATTTCAACACGCGATAACTAAACTGCAGAGCATCATATCGGAAACTTTTTATAAGATTTCCATCTTTATCATATTCCTCAAAGATTTTGCTGCGACCGCTACTATAAGGAATATTTCCGTCCAGATGCTGGACATTGCTTACGATGCTGGAATATGGGAGTTTGAATTCTTGTGCCAAAGTATAGGTTCTGTTTTTCTCATCAACCAGATATTTGGAATAATAAGACGTTCCTGTCTTTGGGTTGGAAGATGGAGATAAATCTTTATAAGAACTCCAGCCAAACTCAGGGAAGGCAGTGACTCTTCCATAATTGTTATTAAACATATAAATGTAATATTGTCCATCTGGAAGAGAGTCATCTTTTTCAATCGTAACGGTATGCTGTCCGGCAGGTGCGACTAAATTACCTTTTCGAGTCAATAATTTATCCACATAATCACTTCCTTTATATAAAGTTCCGTAATGAATGATGTAGTCTAATTCCGGTTTTTCATAAATATTGCTGACTTTGATCAAAGAACTTTGCTCTCGGTTGCTTAGGATGAGGGAATCATCATCGACGAAATCAAAAGAATTTACATGAATCCAGTCAAGATCCGTAGTTCCAGAATAATTCAGTCCGCCATTTTCTTCCTGGGTTGCGATATTTTTAATATTTGGAAGAACATCTTCAGTATCAAGAAGTAGTTTCACCTGTCCACTTGTTGCATCGACAGAGATAATACTGTCTTCAATGGTAGTTTTGCTGTTGATACTTACCAAACATAAGATTTTATTTATATGTTTATCATACATAAAATCATGATGTAATTGATAATCTCCAAGGCTTATGGTTTTGGTTACTTTACCAAGACGGTTTACGAATGCAAGATGGTTAATATCATAAGAATAAACCATTTCATTTTTAATAAATAATAATCGGTCAGTCTTATAATCATTTAATGGAATACGACCTCTACATACACCGTTGTTATCCCAAAGAAATACATTTGCATCGACAGCTTTTCCGTTATTCTGTAAAGCTCCCTGATCTCTTCCCATCATGGCAATATAATGCGTGTATAAATAAAAAGACACGGAGGATGAATGTTTAAGATATCATAAACAAAAATGGACTTAGAATAACAAATAATGTATAATAAAAAAACAATTATTGCTATATCTATAATAGAGATTTACTTATAGATATGCTGAAAGAACAAAAAGGTTTAATTTTTGCATAAATGGGAGGAAAGATCATGGGCAGATATCTAAACAGTTCAACTTCATATGTCTTATACAAAGGACAAACAGAACAGCCATACTTTGTAGATAAATCACAAATGCTATCAGAATTATTTCCATTTTTAGATTCAGGTAATACCCATATATGCATTACACGTCCAAGACGTTTTGGAAAGACAGTCATGGCCAATATGATCACTGCTTTTTTAGGAAAAAAACAGGATTCAGATTCAATTTTTAAATCATTAAAAATATCACAGAATGATTTATATAATAAATACAGGAATCAATATAATGTAATATCAATAGATTTCAGCAAGATGCCAAGAGATTGCGATTCATATACAGACTATATAGACAGGATCGAAACAAATCTGATCAGAGATTTAAGAAAAGAATATCCACAGATCGAAATTTATGAAGATGATTCGGCAGCAGATGTATTAGAGATGATATTCGAAGAATGTGATCAGCAAAGATTTGTTTTTGTACTGGATGAATGGGATTTTATTTTTCATAAGGATTTTGTTACAGAAGAAAATAAAAAGCAGTATGTGCTATTTTTAAGTAACCTTTTGAAGGATCGTTCATATGTACAATTGACTTATATGACAGGAATTCTTCCGATTGCTAAGTATTCCAGTGGATCGGAATTAAATATGTTTTGGGAATATACAATGGTATCTGAGGCGAAATATAATGAATATTTTGGATTTACAGATTCAGAAGTAGATCAGTTGTATGAGAAATATACGAGGAATACACGAGAGATTCATATTTCAAGAGAAGATTTGAAAGAATGGTACGATGGTTATACGACAAAATCAGGAGAGAGAATGTATAATCCAAGATCTGTAGTTTTGGCATTGACAAATAATAATATTGGAAATTACTGGACAAGTTCAGGACCATATGATGAGATTTTTTATTATATCAGACAAAACATAGATGATGTACAAAATGATCTCGCATTAATGATATCGGGAGAGGCAGTAACAGCAAAGATTCAGGAATATGCAGCAGTTTCGATGAATTTAACGACAAAAAATGAGATATTTTCTGCAATGATCGTATATGGATTCTTAAGTTACGAGAATGGGGAAGTAAGAATTCCGAATAAAGAGCTGATGAATAAATTTGATGATATGATCCAGGGCTGATTTTGGAGTTAAAAGTAGATCATACGCCAGAAGAAGCCATAGAACAGATAAAAAGTAAGAATTATAAATTACGTTTTCAAGGGAAATTAGCTGAAAAGAAAGTTACAGTGAAAAAAATTCTTGGAATTGGTATAAGTTATGATAGAAAAACGAAAAAACATAGCTGCCAAGTAGAGTGGTTGTAATCACGCCACCACCGGTAAATATGACAGAAAAATACATGCCTTACGTTCCAGAATATAGAACGGCAATGATGGAAGTAGGAAAAGAGTATAAATAAACTAAGGAGAAAATAAATTTGAAAAAAAGAAAATTAGTGTTTGCAATTACAGCCCTCACGGTATTTTCAGCGATGATGTTAATATCAAACACAAAAGCGCAAGCTGCAGCAAAGAAGACATACACGATCACGCCAAAGTCATCACCATATAAAGGAAAGTACAAAAAAGCAAAAGGATACTACAATTCCACAACAAAACAGTATTTTGCGATCCGCTCTTATTTAGAACTGCTCGAAAAAAAGGGTGGAGGAAAATTAGTCATAAAAAATGGGACTTATAAGATACCAAATGTTTTATATATTCCATCAAATGTTACGATCGAACTCAAAGGTGGTGTAACGATTAAAAAGATCATGAAAACCAAAGAAAAGAAAATGAAACCAGGTGGTGGTATTTTTGAATTGTTGGAACCATCGAAAGCGAAGAAAAATGGTGTGCATGGACAATATAATGGGGTTCATGATGTTAAGATATATTCAACAGGAAAGGCAGTGATCGATCAGGATTATCAGGGAAAAACTGGTCAGAATTGTATTGCACTTGTTATGTGTCATAATAGAAATGTTACGATTGAGGGAATCACATTTAAAAATATGAAATATGGACATTTTATCGAGATGGATGCATCACAGAATGTAAATGTCAATCGTTGTACCTTTACAGGATATAAAGCAAGTAAACGTCATACATCCGAGGCAATCAATCTAGATACTCCAGATAAGAAAACAAGAGGGTTTACTCATGGCTGGAGTCAGTATGACTGTACGCCAAATCAGAATGTGCAGATTACAAACTGTATATTTTCAAATCTCGAAAAAGCAATAGGAACACATCAGTATTCTGTAGAAAAATATCACACAGATATCTCAATTTCTGATTGCATGATAAAAAACTGTGTCAGCGGTGGGATTGAGATGATGAACTGGCAAAGAGTGTCTTTGACCAATACGAGATTTATGAATATTGGGAAAAACAGTAAAGGAAAATATACTTCCTATAACAGGGATCGTAAGATCAGAGCAATCTTGGTGCGAGGAGGTGTTTCAGAGATTAATATCAAGGATTGTACGTTTCAGAATCTTCCGAGAGTTATGCAGTGTATGCCATGGAAGAACCAGAATACGGCAACGCAATATCCAATGATATATAATCATATTACACAAGAAGAATACCAAAGGATTGCATCGCAGAATAAAGTGCTTCGTGGTGTTGATGTACCATATATTATTGTGAACACACGTTACAACGATTATAATTATCCAGAGAAATATTATTTTTAAAATGGATATTGGGAGATACCTTGATAATATAGATAAGAAGTTTACAAGAAAGGACAAAACAAAAATGAAACAATATGATTATCTGATCGTAGGTTCCGGTTTATACGGAACCGTCTTTGCACAGCAGGCAACAGCAAAAGGAAAGAAGGTCTTAGTCATCGACAAACGACCAAATATTGCAGGAAATGTATACACAGAAGATATTGAGAAGATCCATGTACATAAATATGGAGCCCATATCTTCCATACAAACAATAAAAAAGTATGGAATTACATTACAAAGTTTGCAGAGTTTAATCGATTCACAAACTCACCAGTTGCAAATTACAAAGGAGAATTATATTCTCTGCCATTTAATATGTACACATTCAATAAGATGTGGGGTGTGATCACACCGCAGGAAGCTGCAGATAAGATTGAAGATCAGAAGAAAGAAGCAGGGATCACAGAGCCAAAGAATTTGGAAGAACAGGCGATCAGCTTGGTTGGAACAGATATTTACGAGAAACTGATCAAAGGATACACAGAAAAACAGTGGGGAAGACCATGTACAGAGCTTCCATCCTTTATCATTAAGAGATTACCAGTACGTTTAACATTTGATAACAACTATTTTAATGCCTTATACCAGGGAATCCCAGTGGGCGGATATACAAAGATGATCGCAAATATGTTAGGAGATGTAGAAGTTCGTTTAAATACAGATTATTTTGAACACAAAGAAGAACTGGATGCATTAGCAGAGAAAGTAATCTACACAGGACCAATTGATGCATATTTTGATTACAAATTAGGTGAATTAGAATATCGTTCCGTAAGATTTGAGACAGAAGTATTAGACCAGCCAAACTTTCAGGGAAATGCAGCTGTGAACTACACGGATGCCGAGACACCATGGACAAGGATTATTGAACATAAATGGTTTGAATTCGGAAAAGACGAAGAAGAAAACGACCTTCCAAAGACTGTTATCAGTCGTGAATACAGTTCTGAATGGAAATTAGGAGATGAACCATATTATCCAGTCAATGACGAAAAGAATGGAAAATTATATGAAGAGTATAAGAAATTAGCCGAGAAAGAAGAAAATATCATCTTCGGAGGAAGACTCGGAGAATATAAATATTACGATATGGATGCGGTTATTGCAGCAGCGTTAGATATGTGTGAAAAAGAGTTATAAAGATTTATGTCATATAAGAAAAGAGGAACAAGAAACATGAGCGAAACATTTTTACCAGCAAATATTTTAATGCCACAGGTAGATTCTATGAAGAAATGGGCCGTGATCGCTTGTGACCAGTTTTCATCCCAGCCAGAATACTGGGATGAAGTAAAAGAGTATGTAGGAAATACGCCATCAACGTTACATCTAATGCTTCCAGAAGCATATCTTGGAAGTGAGGAAGAAGATGAAAAGATCCGAAAGATTCAATCCACAATGAAGAATTATGCAGATGATCATCTGTTGAAAACTTATGAAAATTCTTTGGTTTATGTGGAAAGAACCTTGCAGAATGGAAAGATTCGAAGAGGGATCGTAGGTGCAATCGATTTGGAACAATATAGTTATACGCCAGAACACGAAGCAAAGATCCGTTCCACAGAGAAAACAGTCATGGAGCGAATCCCACCAAGAATGAAGATTCGTTATCAGGCACCGATTGAATTGCCACACGTGATCTTGCTATGCGATGATTGGAAAAATGAAGTATTAGAAATCGTAACAGAGCAGAAGGCAAATCTTGAGAAATTATATGAATTTGATCTGATGCAGGAAGGTGGACATATCGCAGGATGGCTGGTAGACGGAGAGGTCAAAGAACAATTTTTAGAAAAACTACAATCATATGAAGAACAAATGACAGAAAAATATAAAGATTTAAGTGATGATTCAATGGTCTATGCAGTCGGAGACGGAAACCATTCTCTGGCAACAGCAAAAGCCTGTTACGAGAAGTTAAAGAAAAATCATCAATGGGAACATATCAAAGATCATCCAGCGAGATATGCATTGGTAGAACTTGAGAATCTACATGATGATTCCCAGCAGTTTGAACCAATTCACAGAGTCATTACTGGAACAGATCCTGAAGAATTAATACATGCATTAAAAACAGAATGTTGCAGCGAAGAAGGACAAACAATTCGCTGCTATTATGGAAAGAAGGAAGAAGTTCTCCATTTGAATTTACATAAACATCAATTAGCAGTTGATAAAATACAGACATTTTTAGATAAATATCTCAAAGACAATTCAGGATGTATTGATTATATCCACGGAGAAGATGTCTTAAAAGAACTGTCAAAAGAAGAGCAGACGATAGGAATTGAACTTCCAGCAATGGAGAAAGATCAGCTGTTTCCAAGTGTGATGACAGACGGAACACTGCCAAGAAAGACATTTTCCATGGGACATGCTTGTGAAAAACGTTATTATATTGAAGGACGAAAGATTCAGAGATAGACGAGTGCCCAATAATTGCTTTACAAGAAAAACTTTAATGATATCGTGAAATGTGGTATGATAAAAAATAGTGTAAATAAATAATATATACAATAATGGAGGAGAAATCATGGCTATTTTAGTAGCAGGTGGTGCTGGATATATCGGCAGCCATACATGTGTGGAACTTTTAAATGCAGGATATGAAGTTGTCGTAGTAGACAATTTATATAATTCTAGTGAAGAAGCTTTAAAGAGAGTAGAGCAGATCACAGGGAAAACAGTAAAATTTTATGAGGCAGATGTTTTAGACCGTGAAGCATTAGAGAAGATTTTTGATGCAGAAGATATTGATTCTGTGATCAACTTTGCAGGATTAAAAGCAGTTGGAGAATCTGTACAGAAACCATTAGAATATTATCATAACAATATCACAGGAACACTGATCTTATGTGATGTGATGAGAAATCATGGAGTGAAGAATATTATCTTTAGTTCTTCAGCAACAGTCTATGGAGATCCAGCTTTCATTCCAATTACAGAGGAATGCCCAAAAGGACAGATCACAAACCCATATGGACAGACAAAGGGAATGTTAGAGCAGATCTTAACAGACTTCCATGTAGCAGACCCAGAATGGAATGTTGTATTACTTCGTTACTTTAACCCTATCGGAGCACATGAAAGCGGACTGATCGGAGAAGATCCAAAGGGAATTCCAAATAACTTAGTACCATATATTGCACAGGTAGCAGTTGGTAAACTTGAGAAATTAGGAGTCTTTGGTGATGATTATGATACACCAGACGGAACAGGTGTCCGTGATTATATCCATGTTGTAGACCTTGCCAAAGGACATGTGAAGGCATTAAAGAAATTTGAAGAAAAACCAGAAGTACGTATCTACAACCTTGGAACAGGAATCGGATATAGTGTATTAGATGTCTTACATGCATATGAAGAGGCTTGTGGAAAGACACTTCCATATGAGATCAAACCACGAAGAGCTGGAGATATTGCAACATGCTATTGTGATGCGACAAAAGCAAAAGAAGAATTAGGATGGGCTGCAGAAAAAGGAATCAAAGAAATGTGTGCAGATTCCTGGAAATGGCAGTCTATGAATCCGGATGGATATAGAACAGAGGTAGAATAATCAATTTGATCAAAAGCTGCCATATATTTATATGGCAGCTTTTAAGAGTTAAAGGAAAAGAATAGGAAATATAAAGATAGGAGCGGAATATGAAAATTGAGGATAAGAGACAATTTATAGGAGAGTTGTTTTTCTTATTAGGAACAATATTGTATATTACATATTATTTTTTTTATATCGCTTATTATTGGTATGTGGAAAAAGATCCTACAAAACAGATACCAATACAAAGATTATTTTATATTAGTGTGGTTTGCTTTATTATTAAATTGATATTAACAAAATATCAATTGAAAGAAGTTATTATCGGAGCAATTGGTGCAGTTTTAATGTATATGTGTTGGAAAAATTCTGGGGGAATTGATTATCCGGTTAATTATTTAATAATATTAGCAATGAAAAATGTAGATTTGAAAAAAGTAATGAAAGCTGTGTTCTGTTGTGGAGTTATTGCATTAATATATGGATTTACATGGTTTTTTGTTAATGCACCAGATCAATTAACAAGGATAAAGGATTATGGAAGAGGATTAGTTGAAGTACGATATAAGTTTTGTACATGGCATGCTAATACGATGCACTTAATGGTATTTATATTGATCATTAGTTTTTTATATGTATTCTATAAAAAACTGGAATGGTGGGCATATATAACTCTGCTTTATTTTAACTATGAATTTTTTCAATTAACTAAATCAAGAACAGAATTTTATTGTACAACGATAGCTATTATTGCATATGCAATTTTGAAATATGGTAAAAAAATATATGAGCTTAAGATTTCTGTGTTATTAATAGAACTTGCTAATTTGGCAGTGATTCTTATGTCGTTATATTATGGAATATATGCAGATATGACAGATGCCAATTTTATTAAATTAGATAGTCTGCTTACTGGAAGATTTAGTGTAGCAAGATATTGTTTTTTACAAGCTAAAATTCCTTTATTTGGAAGTAATATTGGAGGAAGAGTTTGTGGATATGGCATATATATGCAGGCAAATGATGGATATGTAACAGAACTTGGAAATGTAAGAACATTATTGGAATATGGTCCAATTGTTTTAGTACTATTTTGTGCTTTATTATTCATTGGAATATGGGTGTTGCATAAAAAAGGTTATTTTGATGCAATGATTTTATTAGAGATTGTATTTATTGTTTGGAGTGTAGAGGCGTATTTTCCGGCAGCGTATAATTTAAAAGCATTCGTGTTTGGATTAGCTTTTTATCAATTCATGGAGTTATGTGTATGTAAACGAAGAAAAAAAGCTAATATAGAACAGAGGGCAGAAAAGTGATAAAATAATTAGAAAGGCGTATATCAATATGCAAATGACTCCAGATAAAAAGAAGAATAAACTATACATCGTAGTACCATGTTATAATGAGGAACAGGTATTAGGAGAAACATCAAAGCGATTAAAGATCAAATGCGAAAATCTGATTCAAAAAGGGCAGATATCAAAAGATAGTAAGATCGTTTTTGTAGATGATGGCTCAAAAGATAGAACATGGAAGATGATCAGCGAACTTCATGAAACAGATTCATTGTTTTCAGGAGTAAAGCTATCAAGAAACAGAGGACATCAAAATGCATTATTAGCAGGTCTTACGATGGCATCAGAACATGCGGATATGGCAATATCAATGGACGCAGATCTTCAGGATGATATCAATGCTGTAGATCAGATGATCGAGAAATATTATGAAGGCTGTGATATTGTATATGGAGTTAGGAGTGCAAGAGAGACAGATACGTTTTTCAAGCGTTTTACTGCGGAAGCCTTTTATAAATTGATCAATAAAATGGGTGGAGAGATTGTTTACAATCACGCAGATTACAGACTGATGAGTAAGCGGGCATTAAAAGGATTATTAGAATTTGACGAAGTTAATATCTTTCTTAGAGGAATGGTTCCGATGATTGGTTATAAAAGTGATATCGTTACCTATGAGAGAGCGGAAAGATTTGCAGGAGAAAGCAAGTATCCATTAAAGAAGATGTTATCCTTTGCATTTGAAGGAATCACATCATTGAGTGTAAAGCCAATACAGTTGATCTTTAATTTGGGAATATTGATATGCACAATGAGTGTGATAGCGATCATTTATTTTCTGTTCAGGCATTTTACGAACAATACAGTGAGTGGTTGGACAAGTTTGATCACATCCATATGGTTTCTGGGTGGATTGCAGTTGGTCGCGATCGGTCTGATCGGAGAATATATTGGTAAAGTATATCTGGAGACAAAGTCTAGACCCAAATTTATTATAGAAAAAATATTAAACGATTAGGAGTATGAAATGAAAATAAAAAACTTTCTTTATAAATATTCGATCATTTTATTTATCAGTTTTGTGTCATTTTTGATCGTAAGTTTTCCATTTCAATATACTCAGGATAAAATGAATAACGTTTCTCAGCCAGTGCGGTGGCTGGGAGCGTTGTTATTTTTTTGATATGCTTTTTTATCATCAGATGTAAGGAACAGATAGGAAAAATATTTGACAAGAAAAGCTTATTTGTGATCATGTTAGCTCTGATCGTATTGTTACAGTTGTCTACAATCTTTATATTTAAGATACAGCCGGTCAATGATTTACTATACTTGCATGATGAAGCAATTCGAATGCTTCGTTCACCTCATGTATCATTACAGAGGTTTCATGGATATTTTGGAAAATATCCAAATAATTATGGACATCTGATGTTATTGTATTGTTACTATAAGACATTATCATTTTTTGGAATATCTACGAAGTATTTTGTGATAGCTGGGAATGTTTTGAATCTGTGCATGATAGATCTTGGAATTGTCTGTGGTTATGTAACATTACGCTATTTGAAAAATATCAGATTATCAAATTTGTGGATGATTCTATTTTTATTGAATCCGTGGACATACTTTTGGATTTTTTACTATTACACCCACACGGTTTCCTTTGGAATCATGATGCTTCTGTTTCTATTGTTTGTGTTTGCATGGAAAGAACGAGATAATTATAGAGGAATAATATATGGCATTTTACTAGGTATCGTTATTTATGCAGGAATGAAGATCAGAATTACAAATCTGATCTTATGTATGGCAGTATTGATCACTGTGTTTTTCTTTTGGAAGAAAGAAAAAGTAAAGATAAAACAGTTCAGCTTGATTTTTGCAGTCCTTTGTGGATTGATCTTATCAGCGGTAGGATATCAATATAAAGCGAAGAATATGTTTCCAAAAGAAAATCAACAGGAATTTCCAGCAACACACTGGTTGATGATGGCATCTCATGGAGTTGGGCGATATGATAGTGAAGATGTAAGATTTACAACAGAGCTTCCGACGCAGGAAGCTAAAAAAGAGATGACCGTTCAAAGGATGAAAGAAAATTATAAAGAACTGGGAGTGAAAGGAAGCCTGCGATTATTTGGAACAAAACTCAGATCAGTATGGCTTGTTGGAGATGATGATTTTACGAAGATGACGTATGTATCGTCAGATTATCGTCATGTAAATGAATATTTGAATGGAAAATATAATGGATGGATCTTAATGTACAGCTATCTTGCAAGATTTACATTATTATGCTGTTGCCTGATCAGTGCAGTGAAGCTGATCAGACAAAAAGATAAATGGGTATATGTTGCGATGCTTAGTATTCTTGGCGGTATGATATTCCATATATTTTGGGAAGCAAACCCAAAGTACAGCATTTGTTTTATGGGAATGATGACATTTGTGATGATGTTCGGAATTGAATCAATAAGTCAGTTTGATTTCAAAGAATCAGGGTTACTTCAGAAAAAAATATACCAGTTTATCTGATCATTGCAGGAGGAATTTTATGTTTGCAGCCGATGTATGATTATTTGGTTTATAATCCTCAGGCATATGATAAATCTTATGCAGTCAATCAATATATGGAAAGTCAGGTGTTATCGTTATCTGTAAAAAAAGGCGATACGATCGATCAGAGCTTTTATTCGTATATAAAATTTAAAGAAATTATGATCAACATAAGAAATTTAAAGGAAACAACGGACATAAGATTAAACTTGAAAAATAAAAAAGGGCAGATTGTGAAAAGTGATATTTTAAGGAAAGCAGATTATGATGGAAATACGCTCTGCTGGAATTTGAAAGAAAGCCTGAAACCAGGAAAATATTTTGTTGAGATCATGTTCGAAAGCCCTCAGGACAATGTTAATCTGCCGATTTATGATACAGCAAATTATGATGTCTATCCGAACGGTTATGTCTGTATTCAGGGAAGAAAAAAGAAAAATGCCGATTTATTTTTTAGTGTATCAGATGGAAAAAGATAAAACAGGAAACAATGGGAGTTAAACTTAGGAATGAAAAAAACAAAGAGTAAGTTTGAGAAAATAGTCAAAATATTATGCGCAATGTTATTGGCTGCAATCCAGATTGTGGGATACAGTTTCTCAAAACAAAATAACTGGAATCTGGTAATAAAAGATGGAAGGATTTCAGGAAAGGCAATTGTAATATGGGCAATTGGAAGTATTTTGGTTTATGCTTGTATTTCTTTTATATATTTGATATTGGACCGTATGATGGATACAAGAGATATCAAAGAAGATGGCAAGATTACATATAAACAGCTGGTATTACTTGCATTGGTCATTTTGTTATGTTGGCTGCCGTACATGATCTTATTTTATCCTGGCTGTGCAAATCCAGATGTACAAGATCAGTTGGGACAATTTTTTCCATAATGAGACAATGTGTTGGACAAGAAAGTATGTAAATCTTGTAAATCCTCAGCATTCTTATTGGAATAACCATCATCCAGTATTCCATACTTTGGTCCTGGGAATCTTTGCTCAATTTGGAAAACAGATTGGACATATATCTGTTGGAATTTTTCTGTTAACACTGATTCAGATGATTCTTATGGCTGGAATTTTTGCCTATATTTTGCTTTATTTAAAGAAGATGAATTTTAATAATGTTGTTTTGGGAGTCGTATTTGTATTTTATGCATTTTGGCCGCTGACACCGTTAACTACGATGTCATTGTGTAAGGATACATTATTTACAATCTGCATATTGATCGCGACGATCATGTTGTTTCACTTATTAAAAGAGCCAGAAATGTTTTGGAAGAAAAAACGAAACATGGTTGGATTGATCGTAATTTTTATCTTGCAAGGCTTGTTTCGAAATAATGGGCTGTATTTGTTACTTGTGGCATTTCCATTTATTTTACTTCTTGGAAAAGGCTTCAGAAAAAGAATTTTCATCAGCTTCTTGATTCCAATCCTTTTTCTTGGTGTATTTATACCAAAGGTTGTTTTCAATATTACACAGATCGCACCAGGAAGTGAAAAGGAAATGCTAAGTGTACCATTACAGCAAACGGCAAGATTACTAAAAGAGCATGAAAATGATGTGACGCAAAAAGATAAAAAGATCATAGAAACGACAATGTGTCCAGGTAGCGATTATCATATACTGATTGAACGATATGACCCAAGATCATCAGATCCTGTAAAAGCTTTATATAATATAAAACAGACATCAGGGCAGAGAAAAGCATATTTAAAAGTGTGGGCAAAATATTTGTTCCGATATCCATCTGTGTATATTCAAGCAGCGATCAATAATAGCTATGAATATCTTTATTATGAACGGTATGGAGAAGGAACGATGTATTATAATGGAATAACTGTAGACAAGGAATTGTTCTTAGGAGTTGATAATACAAGTTCAAGCGAGAAATGGAGATTAAAATTAAGAGATACACTATTTTTAATCAAAGAAAATCCATATATAGGTTGGATTTTAAATATTGGATTTTATATGAATCTATATATTATTTTGATCGTGTATGGTCTGCAGAGAAAGAAATATGCAACGGTTGGGGCGTTCAGCCTGATCATATTAAATATTGGGATTAATTTTATAGGGCCTAAAGTTTATATGAGGTATGCATTTTTCTTCATTGTAAGTATTCCATTATTGATTGGTTTTATGAAAAAAGAGAGGGAAAAAAGATAACAACAATAATAACCAAAAAGATAAAAGGAAAGGAAGAACAGGGTTGAAAGTCAGATTACGAAGAATCATCATTATATTAATTTCAATATTATTTACAATATGTTTTTTTGTTGGGAGAGTGTTCGATAGAAATTATCATCTTATGAGAAATCATTGGTTTATACCAAAAGTATTACTTGTATTTGTTATTACTTGTATGATATTTGCAGTGTTTTACAAGGGATTTGATATTTACTTTTCGAAAGAAATGAAAGATCACATAGCTGGTAAAGCATTATTTGATCAGAAGAATGGGAAAATCGCATGGTTGATCATTATGTTGGTATGGATACCGAATTATATATCTTATTTACCAGGAGTTTTTACAGTAGATGCGATCAATCAGATTGAACAATTTGCAAGTCATAACCTGACAAATCATCATCCAATTTTAACAACATTCATAGAAGCCCCAATTGTGCTGCTAGGTAAATATCTGGGACATCTTGGAATCGGATTAGCAATTTATCTGCTCTTGATATTTATACTATCATCTTATATTATATCAAGAGGATTTGCATGGATGAGTAAGCACCATACACCGTATGCGATCCGGACGATCATGCTGGTTTATTTTTGCATTTATCCTATTTGGTCTGCATATGCAAGAACCTTAGTAAAGGATACATTGTTTTATCCGGTGTTTTATCTGTATATTTTATTCTTTTTTGATTTATTGATTGATCATAAAAGATTATTGAGTCAAAAACGAAAATTAGTGCAATTTATTGTATTGAGCATATTGCTTTGTCTGGTAAGACATAATGGCTTTTATGTGGCAGTAGTAACGATGGTTGGATTGATTATTTTCTGTAATGGAAATCGCAAAAAGTGTACAGTACTGTTGATTGGACTGGTTGCTTTTTGGCAGATATACAATGCAGTACTTCCAAGGGTTGGAATCATTCCTGGAGGAAAGCAGGAGATGTTATCGATTCCTTTTCAGCAGACAGCACGTTATGTGAAAGAACATGGAAAAGAAGTGACCAAAGAAGAAAAAATGACGATCAACAAAGTATTAAATTATGATACAATAGGAAAAAATTATGATCCAAATTTATCTGATCCAGTAAAAAATACATACAAAAGAAAAGATGAGTATATCTCAGAATATTTTAGAGTTTGGTGGAAGCAATTTTTAAAACATCCACAAACATATGTGAATGCTACATTCAATGGAACTTATGGATATTATGCATATAAAGATCAGATTAAAAATCCATGTGGTTATTATGGACAGCCAGAAAATTTTTGGAAGTACCAGAAGAAATACCAAGTTCATTTTAAAAATCGGTTTAGTATAGGTCGTATGGCATATGAAGGTACAGTTGATAAACTCTTTATAAAGGGACCATTAAAAATCCTGACACAGCCAATGCTCTATAACTGGGCGATGATCCTTTTATTAGGATATTTTTTGCAAGATGAAAAGTTAAGAAAATATTGGGTCGCATTTTTACCATTTATGATATCATTCTTGATATGCATCGCATCTCCTGTCAATGGGGATTTACGATATATGCTTCCAATAATGTCAACATGCATTTTATATTATGCATTTGCAATAAATAGAATCGATGATGAATGCAATACAAAGGATATAAAGGAGGAGTAGAACCTATGGAAAAGATTGCAGTATTAATTCCTTGTTATAATGAGGAAAAAACAATAAAAAAAGTAGTAAGAGATTGGAAAAAGGAATTGCCAGAAGCTACGATCTATGTATATAACAATAATTCAACAGACCGTACGGCTGAAATTGCAAAAGAGGCAGGAGCTGTTGTGCGAGATGAATATCAGCAAGGAAAAGGAAATGTTATTAGAAGAATGTTTCGTGAGATTGATGCTCAGTGCTATGTTATGATTGATGGAGATGATACTTATCCAGCAGAATTTGGGCGAGAAATGGTAGATAAAGTTCTTGAACGCAAAGTAGATATGGTAGTAGGTGATAGATTATCATCCACGTATTTTGAAGAAAATAAACGACCATTCCATAATTTTGGAAATAGTCTGGTAAGAGGAACGATCAATCGTCTGTTCCGAAGTAATATTCGTGATATCATGACTGGGTACAGAGCATTTAGTTACCAGTTTGTAAAGACATTTCCAGTTTTATCAAAAGGATTTGAGATTGAAACAGAGATGAGTATCCATGCAGTTGATAAGAATATGCTGGTTGAAAACGTGATCATTGATTACAGAGACAGACCAGATGGAAGCGAATCCAAGTTAAATACATATTCTGATGGTGCAAAAGTTTTGAAAACGATCATGGGATTATATAAAAATTATAAACCAATGCAGTTCTTTGGATTACTGGCAGCAATCTTAATGATCATTGCACTTGCAATGTTTATGCCGGTATTTGTGGGTTACTTAAAAACAGGTTTAGTACCAAACTTCCCAACTTTGATCGTTAGTGGATTTATAGCAATGGCTGCACTACAATCATTTTTTGCAGGACTTGTATTATCAACGATTGTACAGAAAGATCGTCAGTTGTTTGAATATAAATTGCAAATGGTACAGATGAACGCATTAAAAATATTGAAGGAGACAGATAGATGAAGTTCTCAAAAGACGATACGTTATGTATGAAAGGAATTGCAATCTTAATCCTTTTTTTTCATCATAATTATCTTGGACCAGATCGCTGGTTGAATTCACCAATCAGTTTTTATCCATTTTCACAGTCGCAGATCATGTATATTGCTAAATTTTTAAAGATTTGTGTTGGTATGTTTGTATTTTTAACTGGATATGGTATGTTAGCATCTGTGAAGACGAAAAGTTTAGATGATAAGGCAATGAGAAAATATACGGTCAATCGGTATTTAACTATGATGATGGGATTCTGGTTGATCTTTTTACTGGTACACATTTTATCAGGAATATTTACAGATCGATTCACAGAGGTTTATGGGACCGGCACATACTCTGTTATTTACTTTCTGATTGATGGAATAGGACTGGCAAAATTATTTGATACACCGACATTTTGTGCAACTTGGTGGTATATGAGCTTAGCAACTATGTTGATCCTGCTCTTTCCTATGTTTAAAAAATTATTGGAAAGATATCAGGGAATTTTATTGATTTTAACGATTTTTCTTCCAAAAGCATTCAATCTTCCGTATGCAGATCTTTGGAGATGGTTATTTTGCTATACACTGGGAATGTATATGGCAGAACATGATCTGCTTGCAAAGATAAAAGAAAAATTCACATCGTTTGGAATGTTAAAGAGATGTCTGATTTTTGGAATTTTGACAATCGGAATTCCTGTGATCATTATGCTCCGGCAGAGTGAGGGATTTGGAATAAAGTTTTTATATTTATGGGAAGGGATTGCACCTGCATATGTGATCGTTTATGCTTATTTATTTGTAGTATGGATTAAACCATTAGCGGCAGTACTGCATTTCCTTGGAAAACACTCTATGAATATGTTTTTAACACATACGATGTTTCGAGCAGTTTATTTTCATGATTTTATGTATTCATTTTATAGTATGTGGCTGGATTATATTGCGCTGATCATTGTATCAGTACTTGTTTCAGTTGCAATAGAAATTGTGAAAAAACTGATAAGATTTCAAAAGATCACAACATTTGTAAAAGACAGAGCTTGTCAAATATTAAAATTAACTTAAGAATGCAGATATAAAGGGCAGATTATTCGGGATTGATAGTCTTTTTTTAGAAAATATGTTAAACTTGTGTATAAAAGAAGTATCAGATTAAAGAGGAAAACAAGATGAATATATTAAATAAAATAAAAGATGTAAGAAGCAGCTGGAAAGAAGTTAAGCAGGAACGCTACATTTTCATGAATCAGACAGAAAACCGTCGTCTTAGTATGAAGTACGCACAGATGTATAAAACAAAGAAAATAAATGAAAAAGCTGTTTTGTATGAAAGCTATTGGGGACGAGGAATGATTGATAATCCATATGCGTTATTTGTTGAACTATATGGAAGAGACGAATTCAAAGATTTCACGCATATATGGGTATTGGATGATTTTGAAAATAATCAGGCAGTGTTGGATCAGTATCAGAATGATAAAAGGGTACGATTTGTATTATTTGGCAGTGATGAATATGTAGAAGCATTGGCAAGTTGTAAGTATCTGATCAATAATGTGACATTTCCACAGTATTTTATTAAAAGAGAAGGACAGATCTATATCAATACATGGCATGGAACTCCATTAAAGAGCATGGGTTATGACATGGTAGAGGGAAATAGCGGATCTGCCAATACAGTCCGTAACTTTTTACATGCAGATTATCTGCTTTCAGCAAATGAAGTTATGACAAAAATGTATTTAAAAAGTTATAAATTAGAAGGAATCCTGCCAGGAAAGGTAATTGAAGAAGGATATCCAAGAAATGACTTCTTATTAAATACAAAGAGAGAAGAGGAAATTGGGTTACTGAGATCTTATGGTATTTCTGTAGAAGATGATAAAGAAATCATTTTATTTGCACCAACATGGCGCGAAAGTGAAAATGGTGCAGCACAGGTCAATCCAGAAGAATTATTAGACGTTAAAAAATTATTAGAAGAGAAGATTGATACAAATAAATATCAGATTCTGATCAAGCCACACCAGTTTGTTTATAAACAGTTGAAGGATCTCGAGGAATACAAGGGATTACTAGTTCCAGCTACATTGGATGCAAATCAGATCATGTCTGCAGTTGATATTTTAATTTCAGATTATTCTAGTATTTTTCTGGATTATATGGCCTTGGACAGACCGGTTTTATTCTATATCCCAGATCTTGACAGTTACAAAGAAAAACGAGGATTAGATGTTAAACCAGAGGATTTGCCAGGACCATACAGTAACAATCTTGTGGACGTTGCGGATTATATCAATCATATTGATGAGATAAAAGTAAAGTATAAAGATGCATATCAAGAGATGAAAGACCGCATATGCAAACATGATGATGGTAATGTATCAAAGAGAATCGTAGACATTGTATTCAAAGGTGCAAAAAGCAATTTTACTTATAGTGGAAAGCATAATAAAAAACGTTTATTGATTTCGTGTGGAGGATTGCTGGAAAATGGAATCACGCATTCTTTCTTGAGTCTCTTAGAGAAGATTGACTATAATGAGTGGGATGTAACAGCTTTAGTTGGAGATGATATCAATGATCCAGATAGACATTATAAGGTAAATCATATGAATTCGAATGTTAGGACATTGGTATTATGTGGATTCCGAGTAGCAACACTTGATGAAGAGCAAAGAAGAGAGTTTGTAGTAAAAAGAGGATTGTATAAATCTATTTGGAAAAAGGTATGTCCATGGGAGATGTTGCAAAGAGAAACCAGAAGGTTATTTGGAGAAGCAGAGTTTGATTATGTAGTAGATTTTCAGGGATATGACACAGTGCTGGCATCTGTCCTTTCGCAGTGCAAGGCGAAAAAGAAGTCTATCTGGCTTCATAATGATATGCATGCAGATATGAATAAAAAAGTAAATGGCGTAATGAAGAATTTTGAATGTTTGAATTATAATATTTCTTTATATCCATACTTTGATAATCTGGTATCCTGCAGTAAGGAAGTTATGAAGGTAAATCGAAAGAAATTATCAACGCCAGCGACTTATGATAAATTTAAAGCAGCAAAGAATACTGCAAATGAAGTGCGGATCGGGAAATACTTAAATTCTGAAACTGTGATGGATATCGCAGGAGATGAATATTTAGTGAAAGATGAGCTTGGTGATGATAAGAATGCAAAATTGATTGATTTGGTGGCATTACCAAAGAAAGAGAATATCAATTTTGTAACAATGGGAAGAATGTCTGTAGAGAAAAATCATATGGCATTGATCGATGCATTTTCAAGATTAGTAAAGAATAATCCAAGAGCAAAACTTTATTTGCTTGGAAGCGGTCCATTAGAACGTAAGATAAAAAAACAGATAGATGAACTTGGATTACGTTCCTATGTGATTTTAACAGGGAATGTTAAAAACCCGTTTGCAATCATGAAACGATGTGATTGTTTTATCCTGCCATCGCTCCATGAAGGACAGCCGATGGTATTACTAGAAGCCAGAGAATGTGGACTTCCGATCATTGTATCAAAATTCTCGACAGTCAAAGATAGTTTATATCCAAAAGGACAGTTAGTGATCGGAAACGATGAGGAAAGTATATACCACGGATTAGAAGCATTTGTAAATGGAAAAGTACCAACATGTGACTTTAAATTAAGTGATTATAATCAGGAAGCCTACGAAGAATTCAAAAAGGCAATACAATAGGAGTGAAAGATGGAAACATTAATTTCTTACAAAAATTCATATAGTGATTTTAAACAGTCATATCAAGTACAGTTAGAACATGCAAAAGGACAGTTGAAATATGGAATTCGATATGGAGAAAATTATCGTCTGCCATTAGATGAAAAAAAAGTCGTATTTTATCTGAGTAACAATGACCAGAGAATGGAATGCTTATTGAAAGTTATGGAAGCGTTTGTTAAATTTAATCTGGATCAGGAATATACCATAAAAGTGATTTTTGGAGCAAAGCTTGATAAAAATCTGATTCCAAAGGTATTCCAGAAATATATAGAGCATCCATCAGATGCGGAAGCACAGGAAGATTTAGCTACAGCAAAGTATCTTTTATCAGGGGAATCTTTGCCGAAATATTTTGTGCGTAAAGAAGGTCAGAATGTTATAAGATTTTTTGATGAATTTCATAAAGAGGAAAATAATCGACTTGAGCTAGCACAAAATAAATTATCATGGCTTATTAATAGTACTTTTGTATTTACAGAGGATGCAAAGAGTGCCGAGTATTTATCGGATAATCCATATTTTATGGAACTACAAGGTAAAGTTGAGCAATTTTCTGAGGATATTATACGGTCGAAAGAAGAAATCATAGATCATATATTGAATCGAAAAATAGAAGATGTGAAATCTGATAAAGAACATATTTTAATTTTTGTCAGTGCATGGAAAGATGAAGAACTGGAAGAAAGATATCTGCGTTTGATTACAGATAATATGAATTATGATCAGAAGGATGTTATATTAGTTATGAAGCGTCCGGAGGACGGTTATAAAGAAGATATTGTACAGCATTTGAATGAGCATGTACGAATCATATATCGTCAGGGAACATTTCCATGTTCTGCGGTAGAATACATTGATGTACAATATCTGCTGAAAAATTTTGATTCATTTGAGGATGTAGAGAAAGCATACGGGCATTTGAATACTCAGGTGATTCAGAGGGAAACAAAGAGATTGTTCGGTGATAGATCATTTCATGATGTGATCTATATTGGAGCACATAGTGCATTATGGACGATTTTAGCAGGATGTGTAGAAGCAAAGAACAGATTACGTATTCAATATACGGATCTTGTGATTGACGATCAGGAGGCAATCACAGAGGCCAAGAAGAGAGCATTTTCAAATAGAATGGAATTGTATCAACTAGCATTTGACAAAATAGTGTTCCCGAATCTTAGATACAAAGAGCAAGCCATTGAACGAGAATATGTAAAAGCAGAGAAAGCATGCTATTTTGAATTTCCAACAAAAATCAATCTGGAAAATGATAAAAAATATGAAAATATTTCTTACTTAGGAAATCAATATTTTATTGGTTCTAGATTTGAATATGAGTATGGAGGGGTTCGATTAGATTTATTTCCAATACCAGAAGAAGGAAAATTAAAATATATTACGAACGCAGAAATATGTGATGAAAGTGAATTGCTTGAGATGTTTACAAAAATGCAGGAAAAAGACAGTCAGTTAGTACTTTATGGAGAAACGGCTGCAAAGATCCGCGAAACAGCGAAACAATTTGGTGTAGAAGATCAGTTGCTATTAATCGAAAAAGAAAGATTAGATCTTTCCGATCAAATGGAAAAATATCTGGATTCTTTTGATGGATATTTGTATGCGGGCAATGAAAGTTCGTATTGTCCGATCCGAGCTGGAATGGAACTTCTGGGAAAAGACATTTTTGTAATGGAAGATGGAATCATAAAAAAGGATGAAAAGAAACAATTTAAAGATGAAAGATCATTTGAAGAATTTCGAATGAAAAAATGGGATGATTTTTTATAGAAATAAAAAACAATAAGGTAAGGAAAGAAACAATGAATAAAATAAAGAGGGCAGCATTATGCATAATTGTAATATCAGTTGTGTTTGGAATCAAATTGTCGAATAAAGAAACAGATGTATCTGCGAAGCAGACACTTTTTGTCATGGGTGATTCTAAAAGCAGTTTTTATCCACGAAAGAGATATCCAAGACAGGGATGGGTACAGCAGTTTATTCCGATGCTTAAGAGCAAAGGAAAAGTTAAGCCATATCATCCAGAAGAATGTAAAGATTATGAAAAGGTTGTAAGATATGATTTTCATAAATACAGCATTGAGAATTGGTCGAAAGGTGGGATATCGTGTAAGACGTTTTATGAGACAGGACGTTTTGCGGGAATATTAAAACGGATTAGGAAAAATGATTATGTCATCATAGCACTTCAGCATAATGATAAAAAACCTGACGTAGGTGAGAAAGTGGCAGATTATAAACATTACCTGACTTATTTTACACAGCATATTCAAAGAAAAGGCGGAAAAGTTATCTTCATGACAACACCACCGAAGAATTATGCAGACAGGAAGACATTTAAAATATATGTGCCAGAGTATCGTAATACAATGCTGCAGGTTGCAAAAGATTTTAAATGTAACTATATTGATTTAAGCAAGTTGTCAACGGATTATTTTAATTTTCGCGGTAAAAACTATGTTAATACATTGTATATGAAATTGAATCCAGGACAATATCCAGCATGGGAGCAGGGAATCAATGATGATACGCATTTTCAAAGGGATGGTGCGAGAGTTTTAGCACGTATCATTGCAGTAGATCTTCAGGCGAATCGACAGATTCCAATGTTGAATAAGCAGTTTAGACAAAACACTAATGCTCTTTATGCAACGTTTCAAGAAGCAGCTACATATAAAAATAAAAAACAATACACAGACAAATCATGGAATAATATGGTCAAGCAGCGCAATAATGCATGGACGATCCTATATACTCCAGGTGCAACAAATAAACAATGCCATAAGGCAGAACAATCTTTAAGAAGGTCATTGAAAGGTTTAAGAAGGAAACATGGATAAAATAAGAAAAATTATTCGATTTGTAAAAAGATTATTTCCAAAAACTCCAAAGATGAAATTTATCTATGCCTGGTACTATAAACATGGCAAGATCAATGAAAAACAAGCACTCTTTGAGTCATTTCACGGTAAGGATGTGTCAGATTCATCTTTGGCGATCTTGCAGGAGTTTTTGAAAATGCCGGAATCAAAAGATTTCAAGATCTATTTTGCGACGAATGATAAGAAACGTGATCAGAAATTTATTGATTCTATCGGATTGAAAGTAGAACTTGTAGATATTGCAGATTTTAAATATGTAAAAGTGCTTGCAACATCCAAGTATCTGATCAATAACAGTTCTTTTCCGGCGTATTTCATTCGAAGAGATGAACAGGTGTACCTACAGACATGGCATGGAACACCGTTAAAGACATTAGGAAAACGAATGCGTTTTGGAATTGAATCCATGTATAATGTGCAACATAATTTCTTACATGCGAACTACATCATGTTCCCAAATGAATTTACAAGAAAAGCGATCATGGAAGATTATAATCTGGAAGCTTTGTATACAGGAACTGTTGTGATGAATGGATATCCAAGAAACAGTATTTTTATGGATCATGAGAAAGCTGATCAGGTAACAAAGAAACTTGGAAATGAAGATTATACAACGATGGCATATATGCCGACATGGCGTGGACAGAGTAATCATGATGTGAACACGTCTGAATATAGCAGAGAGATCAATCAGCTGTTACATTATCTAGATGAGAATTTAAAGGATGATCAGAAGTTATATGTAAACTTTCATCCAATTGTGCAGAAGTTTGTAAAGTTGGATAATTATGAACATATTTATCCATTTCCAAGTGGTGTTGACAAATATGAATTTTTAAATAGTGTTGATGCACTGATCACAGATTATTCAAGCGTATTTTTTGATTACTCGATTACAAGAAAACCAATCATATTATATATGTATGACTATGAAGAATACATGCACGATAGAGGAATGTATTTTGATATCAAAGAATTGCCATTTAGAAAGATCTATGACAAGGAAGCATTAAGAGATTGTCTAGTCAACGAGACATTCCGCGAGGATTCTTATGAAAATGATATGGAATATACAGAAAAATATATTCAGTATGATTCTATTGATGCTGCAAAGAATATGGCAGAACTTGTTTTTCATGGAAATATGTGCGATATGCCAACGATCGATTACAGTTTTAACAAAGAAAAGAAACGAAGAGTTTTGCACTATCCAAACGTAAAAACAGCACAGACGATCGATACGATCGCACAGATCGCTAAGAAAGATGAAGATGTAGTGATCTTTGAAAAACGTTTTTTCAATCCAGAATTAAGCAGTCATTTACATGATAATTATCTTGATGATTTTGATTATATTTTTATTACACGAACACTTCCAAGAACCTATGCAGAAGAAGTGTTAAAAAGAAAGAGTGCTAAGATCAGAAAAGAACTTCATAAGAGAGAGATCAAGAGATGCTTTGCAGATCTTCCAGTGTATTCAAAGTTTGAGACAGAATATTATCATGGAGAAGCAGGAGAGACATTTTCTTTCAATAAGAAAAAGATGATCAATGCATCCATGCGAGTAATGGAAGACCATTTGGAGATTAAGTTTGAGGAAGGCAAGAAAGGCCAGCCAAAGAAACTGTTATTTGTAAATAAGAAAAATCAGATCATTTATACAAGGAATCTGACAGAAAAAGAATGGAAAGATCATTGTATTAAGGAATATTTTGATGAATTTCTTTCGCTTGAAATTGCAGATATGAACGGAAGATATCAGTTGATGATCGAATTAGAAGATGAAAATGGCAACAAACTGCCATATTTCTTTGTAGATCGTAAAGAATATGCAAAACGAAAAGAAGCGATGGATGAATTAGATAAATCTTCTGTATATATGACAGGGATCAAGAAACATGATATCATCTATCAGAATACATTCGAGCCTGCGGATACAAGTGTGATTCCTTATATGAATGAAGTAGATGGAAGATTTTCTGTATTTATGGGAGATCAGGCACAGTTATCTGTTCGTAATATGCGTGGACAAGTATTGAAATTCAAGATTAAAGGTTCAAAAGTTCATGTAAAAATGAAATATAAAAACAAAGAAGCTGGAATCAAAAATGTCATATTATCATATCGAAGTAAAGTGGAGACGATCGATTATCCATTTGAATATAAAGTAACGAGATCAGGTGATCATTATATCATTGATGCTCAGATCGATATGTCGGTATTATCACTGGAAGAACTGTTTTGGGATGTATTTGCTGTAACAGAGAAGAATGGAGAAGAAGTAAGAGTAAGTGCATATTGGAGCAGATGGCAGAGATTAAAATTATTACTGATGAATTATCAATGTGATGTTGATAAAGAGCATATTATTTTCCCTTATTCGACGATCACATGCAAAATGGCATTTACTTATCGTACAAGATCAAAATATGATGGATTTGATGTAAAGATCAAGGAATTAGCAGCTTTTGGTGTTTATACGTTGTTATTACCATATTGGAAAAAGAAACGAGTATGGTTAGTATTTGAAAAATTCTGCTCTATGGCGCAGGATAATGGATATTATTTCTTCAAATATTGTATGGAGCAGCTTCCAAAAGAAAAGAAGCAGCATATTTATTATATTCTCGATACAGATTCTGCTGATTATGATAAGATGAAGCAATATGGAAAGCATGTGATTCCATTTATGAGTTTTCGACATATTTTATATTCACTTGTTGCTAATTTATATATAGCTTCTGATTCAAAGAAACATTTATATACATGGAGAGCAAAACCAAATGTGATCTCAAATCGTATTTCAAAACATAATATCTTGTTTTTACAGCATGGGGTGACAGCATTAAAACGTGTACATCCGATTTTTGGAATGAAAGGTTCAAGTCCTATGACTCATTTTACAACGACATCAAGATTTGAGCATAAGATCATTGTAGAGAATTTTGGATATGAAGATGGAGATGCACCGATTCTTGGATTTACGAGATGGGATGTTCTGGAAGATACTTCAAAACCAGAGGAAAAGATCATTCTTGCAATGCCGACATGGAGATCATGGCTGGAAGAAAAGAGTGCAGAAGAGTTTAAGGCAAGTGATTATTATAAAAACTATATGAAACTGTTACAGAGTCAGAAACTTGCAAGAATCTTAAAAGAAAATGATATTAAATTGATTTTTTACATTCATCCAAAGTTTAAAGATTATTTGAGCGAGTTTAATGTTAGTGGAGATAACATTGAGTTGATTCCATTTGGAACAGAGCCATTAAATGAGATCATGAAGAAATGTTCTATGTTGATCACAGATTATTCTAGTGTATGTTGGGATGTATGTTATCTTGATAAACCAGTATTATTCTACCAGTTTGATTATGATATGTATATGCAGGCACATGGAAGTTATCTGGATATGGAGCATGAATTATTTGGAGAACGTTATACAGAATATGAGAAATTGATCGATGGAATTGAAGAGTATATTCACAATGGATTTAAAGAAAAAGAAGAATATACAAAATTAAAAGATTATTATTTTGAATATCGTGATAATGATAACAGTAAACGTACGTATGAATATATCATAAGCAAAGGATATTAAAATGGACAGAAAGAGGAGAATAAAATATATAGATCTGTGTAAAGGCTTAGGAATCTTGATGGTAACATGGGGACATATTACGAAGCTTGGTAATCCAGTTGATACATGGGCGGCATCATTCAAGATGGCAATTTTCTTTGTTGCCGCCGGATATCTGATCCGGTATGCAGATTCTTATCGGACACAGACATTAAAGGGGTATGCAGTAAAGTTATTGAAGTCATTGATGCTGCCATATGTCTTATTTAGTATTTTGTCGATTGGATTTCGATTTGCAACGATGATCATGAAGCACAGGATTGATATTCCGGCGATCAAATCTTATATTTTGGCAACGATCACATTAAGAGGAACATTTGCACTATGGTTTTTACCGGTGTTATTTATTGCGGAGATCCTGTTTTTCTGTCTTATCAAATATCTTCCGAAATGGATGAGGATCGTGATATTGATCGTGATACCTGTTTTTGGAATTTGGGAGTCTTATTTTATCAGACACTTGATCGTTTCAGTGGATCCATTAACATTTGAAAGAATATCATTTTTGATCTTACCGATCAGTAAAGCATTGATCGCATTATGGTTCTTGGAGATAGGACATATTGGATGTATGTTATTCAGTAAAGTAACATCCAGAGAAATCCGATTTATGATCGGACTGGTATTTACAATTGGAAATATCTTTTTATCACAGCAAAATAATGGTGTAGATTTAAATAATATGTCTTTAGGTATTCACCCACCACTATTTTTTGTTACAGGAATCATTGGATCTTTTGGAGCACTATTTGTCTTTGAATTTCTTGAAGATTATGTTACATTTACGATACTGAATTATTTTGGAAAGAATTCTTTGGTATTAATGTGTACACAAAGACCGTTTTATATTATTTCTACTGCAACTGCAGGATGGAAGATCATATCAGGAATGCCAGGGATCATGGCATGGAGATATTATATTGACTGCCTTGGGGCAATGATCCTTGTGATGATCATTGAATATTCAATAATAACATTTGTTAATACAAAAGCTAAATTTTTGATCGGAAGATTTTAGATAGTTGAATAATCTGTTAAGGAATAGTATAATAGCAAGGTGTAAATTAAAAATATCAAAATGGAGAAGTACAGTGAAATCTTATATTGAAAATTTTAAAAAGTACAGATTCCTTTTATGGGAACTTGTAAAGAAAGGTGTTAAGTTAAAATACAGAAGATCATATTTAGGTATTTTATGGACACTGTTAGAACCGTTAATGACAATGATCGTACTAAGTGTAGTATTTGGTACATTGTTTGGAAACAAGGATCCACATTTCCCAGTATATATCTTATGTGGACGTTTGATGTATAGTTTCTTTTCATCTGCGACAAATGGTGCGATGAAAGCGATCAGGACGAATGCAGGAATGATCAAGAAAGTATATGTGCCAAAATATATTTATCCATTATCCAGTGTATTGTTTAATTATATTATTTTTGCTATCTCTTTGATCGTGTTGGTAGTAGTATCTATTGTTTTGAAGGTATATCCAACCATTTATCTGGCACAGGCGATCATTCCATTAATCTTATTACTGATCACAGCTTTTGGAGTTGGAATGATCCTATCTACGATGGCAGTATTCTTTAGAGACTTAGAATATTTATGGTCTGTAGGATTAATGATCATTATGTATGCTTCAGCAATTTTCTACAAACCAGAGAAGTTATTAAAATCAGGTTTTGGATGGATCTTAAAATGTAATCCATTATATCTTTTGATCCATAATTTTAGACAGGCTGTTTTTGGTATGCCGATGAATATGAAGTTTTTAGCTGCATCCATCGTGTTTGCAATCGTAAGTGTTATTGTAGGATTGATTTTCTTCTATAAGAAGCAAGATGAATTCATTCTGCATATTTAGGAGGGTATCATGGCAAAGAAAGAAGTATTGAAAGTTGAACATGTTGGAATGAAGTTTAACTTAAGTCAGGAAAAGGTTGATGATCTGAAAGATTATGTGATCAAGTTATTGAAACATCAGATTTCATATAATGAATTTTGGGCATTAAAAGATATTAATTTTACCCTTAACAAAGGGGATCGACTTGGAATCCTTGGATTGAATGGAGCTGGAAAGAGTACGCTGTTAAAGGTTATTGCAGGGGTATTAAAAGCAACGGAAGGAACTGTGACAGCCAAGGGGAAGATCGCTCCATTGCTTGAATTAGGTGCTGGATTTGATCAACAGTATACAGGACGTGAGAATATTTATCTTTATGGAGCAGTTCTTGGATTCTCAAAGAAGTTCTTAGATGAGAAGTTAGATGAGATCATAGAGTTCTCAGAACTGGGCAAATTTATAGATGTCCCAGTTAAGAACTATTCTTCAGGTATGAAATCAAGACTTGGATTCTCTGTTGCAACATTGGTGGAACCAGATATCTTGATCCTGGATGAAGTATTATCTGTCGGAGATGCGAAATTCCGAAAGAAAAGTGAAGCAAAGATCATGAGTATGTTTGACAAGGGAGTTACAGTATTATTTGTATCTCATTCTTTAGATCAGGTAAAGAGATTATGTAATAAGGCAATCCTACTTGAAAAAGGAAAGATCATTTCTCATGGATCGATTGAAGAAGTAAGTAAAGTATACGAAGAGAAAACAAAGTAAGATAGAAGACACGGAGGTGTGATATGAGAAAAGTAATCACATATGGAACATTTGATTTACTGCATGCGGGACATATCAATTTATTGCGCAGAGCAAAAGAATTAGGTGATTATTTAATTGTAGTTGTATCAACAGATGAGTTTAACTGGAATGAAAAACAGAAAAAATGTTATTTCAGTTATGAAGAAAGAAAAAAACTTGTAGAAGCAGTTCGTTATGTGGATCTTGTGATTCCAGAAGAAAATTGGGATCAGAAGATTTCCGATGTGAAAGAATATCATGTAGATACATTTGTTATGGGAGATGACTGGAAAGGTAAGTTTGATTTCTTAAAAGATTACTGTGAAGTCGTATATCTTCCAAGAACAGAAGGAATTTCTACAACAAAGATCAAACAGGATCTTGGATTAAACGGAACAACAGCGAATAAATAGCAAGAGTTATGAATTAAGATATAAGAGGAATTTCGTTGACAATAGAGGTTATGAACGGCTAGAGACGGAATTCTTCTTTTCTGCGTTATCAAACAAAAAGAATTTAAGATAATGCTATCGATGAAAGGATTAGTTTTTGATGCATTTTATAGAAATTAGCAATATTTTTAAAAGTGAAAAAAAGAGATATAAAGTTACCGCAGTTTTAAAATTACTGGTCATGTTTGCATTGCTTGGATTCTTTTTATCAAATAAGCCAATGTATCATGTGCAGACTGATTTTTACCTGAAACGTATGGGATTTGTATTTTTGGCATGCTTTTGGATGGTATTTGTAACAGTTTGCGACATTCGTTTGAGTCAGAAGGTTGACAGGGCTTTTGTGATCATTCTTGGAGTGATCGCACCAGTTATGGGATGGATCTTGTCAGAATTTTTGATCAATGAAGCAGAGTGTGCATTTCCGCCGACACAGTTCTATCAGAAAGAGCCACTTTGGATCGTTCTAAGTCTTGCAATGATCATTTTGGTGGATCTGCTGATCATATTTTTGACAAACAGCATCAGAGTTGGATCAGTGATCGTACCATTTGTATTGTTTATCTTTGCGGTAGTTGTATGTGTTGTATATGAATTTCGCGGGATTCCGATGATGGCACCAGATATTTTAACAGTACAGACGGCTACTAGCGTGATGGGTAATTATACATTCAAATTGACGTTTGAACAATATAGTGTGATCTTGGTATGTATGGCATTTTTCTTTACATTTTTAAGACTTCATGAGGTAAAGGTTACAGAAAAAAGAGTATTTCACATTGCAGGATTTATTGTTGTTGCATTAGGATGCGGATTGTTCACAAATCAGATCATACTGTCTGATTTTATGGAAGAGCACCAGATCAATATTCGTATGTTCCGTCCAATGGAAAGTTATCAAAAATATGGAGGTGTGCTGACATTTGCAAGAAGTGTTGGATATGCGGTCGTGAAGAAGCCAGAAGGATATACAACAGCGAAGGTTGATCAGATCATTCAGGAATATGAAAAGAAATCAGCGAATGAACAGCAAAGTACAGCAAAGCAATATCCGAATATCATAACAGTTGTCAATGAAACATTCGCAGATATTAAGGTGCTGGGAGATTTTAAGACGAATGAAGATTATATGCCCTATTTCCATAGTTTGAAGAAGAATTGTGTGACAGGATATACGTATGCATCGATTGTAGGTGGTCAGACAGCGAATACAGAATTTGAATTGTTGACAGGAAATACTCTTGGGTTTTTATCAGCTGGAACGACAGCATTTCAGCTTTATATTCATGGGCAGATGCCTTCACTAGTTAGTAATCTAAAGGCAGAAGGATATTCTGGAAATAAAGCGATGCATCCGTTCAATCCGTATAATTATAATCGACCAGCTGTATATAAAGATTTTGGATTTACGGATTTTATTGATAAATTTGACTTTCCTAAGAATGTAAAAAGGGTTAGAGAGTATATTTCTGATGAGGCAAATGTAGATCGCATTATTTCTGAATATGAAAAGAATCGTAAGAAGACAGATCAGCCATTTTATATGTATAATATGACGATCCAGAATCACAGCCCTTATGATAAGGATGCAGCCAACTTTAAACAGCCGATCAAGATTGAAAGCAGCAAATATGATGCTGAGGCCAATAGATATCTAAATCTGATCAAATATTCAGATGACAGTTTAAAACAGCTGACAGGTTATTTTGAAAAATGTAAAGAGCCAACGATCATTTTATTTTTAGGAGATCATCAGCCAAGATTGACAGATGAATTTATGAATAAGATCACAAACGGTCAATATCAGACTTGGAGCAGCGAACAGATGATGAAGCGTTATCAGGTACCATTTGTGATCTGGGCTAATTATGACATTAAAGAACAGCATATAGAGAAGACAAGCATGAACTATATCCAAAGTATCCTGACCAAGACAGCTGGAGTAAAGATGACAGGATATCAGAGATTTTTAAATGAGGTCCGAAAAGAAGTTCCAACGATCACATCGCAGGGATATTGGGGAAAGAATGGAAAATTTTATCAGATTAATGATAAAGGATCACCATATTATGGTATAATACAGAAGTATCGTATGATTCAGTACAATATGATGTTTGATAAGAAGAATCGCAGAGATTCATTCTTTGAAGTAAGTAAATAGGAGTGCACGTATGAAGCAACTGATTAAGAATATTACGATTCAGATATATAAAGTATTAACATATCTGATTCCAGTAAATAAAAAGATGATTATATTTCAGAGCAGCAATGGACGTAACTATACAGGAAATCCAAGATACATCTATGAAGAGATGGTAAGAGAAGGCCTTGATCAAGAATATGAATGTATCTGGTTTTTCTTTGATACAAGTATAGAAGTTCCAGGTAAATGCAAGAAGATACGGAATAATTATTTCCCATATTTTTGGTATTTAATGAGAGCAGGAATCTGGGTATTTGATAGTCGTCAGCCATTATATGTGCGTAAGAAGAAGCATATCACATACATTCAGACATGGCACGGAACACCGCTTAAGAAGCTTGCGCTTGATATGGACCGAATGGATATGGGTGGAAGTACGGATATTGAGAATTATCATGAACAGTTTAGAGTAACATGTAAGGATTGGGATTATCTTGTATCACAGAATAAGTTTTCTACAGATATTTTCAGATCATGTTTTGCATTTAAAGATCGTCCAATCTTACAGATCGGATATCCAAGGAATGATATTTTGATCAATGATAATTCTCCTGCTAAGATCAGAGAATACAAAGAAAAACTTGGACTTCCATTGGATAAGAAGATCATATTATATGCTCCAACTTGGAGAGATAATGAATATAGCGAGAAAGGAAAGTACAAATTTGCTTCAAAACTAGATTTTGATAAAGCAAAGGAGGAATTATCAGATGAATATATATTCATTGTAAAATATCATTATCTTGTATCAGATAAGATTGATTGGACACCATATAAAGGATTCGTTTATACATTCGACGAGACAAAAGATATTGCATGGTTATACCTTGTGTCAGATATGTTGATCACGGACTATTCTTCTGTAATGTTTGATTATAGTATTCTTAACAGGCCGATGTTATTCTTTGCATATGATCTGGAAGACTACAAGGAGAATCTGAGAGGATTTTATTTTGACTTTGTCAATGATATTCCAGGACCGATTTCAAGAGATACAGATCAGTTGATCAAAGATATTAAAGAATATAATGAAGATAGTTGGAAAGAAAAATATAAGAATTATCATGATAAATTCAATGGCATAGATGATGGACATGCTTCACAGAAGGTCATTGACGTGATAAAGAAGGTAAGCAGATAGAGATCTGCCGAACAATAACACAGTCAGGAGGTTTGAAAACAATATGGTAACGATTCTGTTAGCGACATTGAATGGAGAGGATTATTTAAAAGCGCAGTTAGAATCAATTGCAGCTCAGACCTATGAAAACTGGCAGCTGGTCGTGGGTGATGATGGTTCTACGGATGGTACGATCAGCATTCTTGAAGAATTCAGTAAACAATATCCGGAACAAGTGACGATCATTAAGAATGACCCGCCACAGGGAAGTGCCAAAGACAATTTTATTTCACTGATCCAAAATTCTTACGGACCGTATTTTATGTTTTGTGATCAGGATGATGTGTGGAAACCAGATAAGATTTATCTGACATTACAGAAGATGGAAGCGTTAGAGGCAAGATATGGAGAGAAAACACCGATCTTGGTTCATTCAGATCTGTCAGTTGCAGATCATAACTTAGAGATGGTTGCAGAGTCATTCTTTCAGTATGCGAATATTCCAAAGAGAATTGTATTGAATCAATTGATGGTACAAAATTCTGTGACAGGGTGTACGATGATGATCAATCGTTGTCTGCAACAATATTTTTTACGGCCGTTACCGATGTCTAAGATCATCATGCATGATTATTGGGCGGCATTGATCGCGAAAGTGTTTGGCAAGATTGGTTTTGTAAATGAGCCAACGATGTATTACCGTCAGCATGGCAATAATTCTGTTGGTGCGAAAGATGCAAAGAATCCCGTCTTTTTGTATCATCGTCTCAAAGAAGGAAAGAACAGCTATCGCCGTATGATGATCGAATCTATGGAGCAGATGCAGGGATTTGTTGAGACATATGGGGAAGAAATCGATAATCTGGATGTTTATGAACTTCTTGAGAGTTATGGAGAATTGTATTATAAAGGAAAGATCAAACGATTGAGTTTTTATAAAAATCATCATGTATTAAAGGAAGGAAATATCCGAAAGCTGATGCAGTGGCTTTGGGGATAGGAATATTTATGAAAAAAGCATTAGGACTTGCAGGAAAATATGTGATCATGTTTCTGTCGTGTTTATTTCCAAGAAGCAGAAAGATATATATCTTTGGAGCATGGCTTGGAGAACAGTTTGCAGATAATCCCAAATATCTGTTTTTAGAAGCACAAGAGCATAAAGAGATCCGTCCGATATGGATCACGAAGAATGAATCAGTCTGCAGAAAAGTCAGGGAGCTTGGATATGAAGCTTATATGTTTGACAGTTTCAAAGGGATTTTAATGCAGCTTCGGGCCAAATATGTGGTAGTCTGCAATGGAATCAGTGATGTAAATCATACATTTATGGGACGAGCAGTATTTTTAAATCTTTGGCATGGGGTTCCCTTAAAGAAAGTTGGCTATGATGATGATAAGGTCAAGAATTGGGATAGCAAGGGTCAGAAAATCCGAAGAATGATTCAGGAAATCCCATTAGGAAAAGAGTATGTAGTAGCAACAAGTGATTTTTATGCACCGATCTATGAAAGTGCATTTCGAAGATCAAAGAGACATATTATAACATTGGGACAGCCAAGGAATGATATATTCTATGATCAAAGTGGAAAATTTCATGCTTCTCATCAGTTGTCAAAAGCGGCAAAAGGAAAGAAAGTCATCTTATATACGCCGACACACAGGAAAGAAGGTAAAGTGGCATTTCCTTTGGAAGAACATTTTGATTTTAAAGTGCTCAATGATTGGTGTATCCAAAATGATATTTTGTTCGTGATTCGGCGCCATTTTTATCATAAAGATGAGAAAGTAGATTTCTCCATGTATTCTAATATAACAGATATCACAGAGAGATCCATGGATATTCAGGAATTATTAATGGATACGGATATTCTGGTTACAGATTATTCAAGCACATATATAGATTATCTATTACTGGACCGGCCGGTAGTCTTTTATAATTTTGATTATCAGGATTATCTGGAGCATGATCGTGGTATGTATTGTGATTATGAGAAGGCGGCTCCGGGATATAAGGCAGAGACATTTGAAGCCTTGATGGAAGAATTCGAACGTCTGGTACAAGGCGAAGATCATTTTAAAGAGGTTAGAAGGCAGGCAAGGGATTTCTTTTACTGCAAAGAAGGCCAGGGAATGGTTGGAGAAACATTGTTAGGAATCTTGAAGAATATAAAATAAAAAGAAGCTTTTGATCTATGAGTGAATTCATAGATCGAGAGCTTCTTTTTGCATTTTGAGTTGATATTCAGGATTAATATCCAGCACGATAAATGATCTTCTGATTGATACGGCTAAGCTCATCACTGACTTGATAATCCGATGTACCAAAGAGGTATTTATGTGCGCGGATCGCATTCTCTTTCAATGTTGTAGGGAATCCATAATAAGTACCATAATAACGGAGCTCTTTCTGGTCCCAAGGGAATCCCTGCTGATCTTTGATGTCATACTTGAAAACAGATAAGAACATATCAAACAATTCATCCTGACTCATATTTGTCTTTACCTGAGGAAGTATCTCATCCATAACAGACATCATCTTCAAAGGATTTTTCTTGGCTTTGTCAAAAATCTTCTGAAGGACTTCTCGTTGTCTTCCGGCTCTTGCAAGGTCACCGCCAGCGGTATAACGGATTCTGGAATAAGCAACGGCTTGATTTCCATCCAGAGTATAAGTACCGGCAGAAGAAAGTTTTGGAGAATGTCCACCGTTGATACGATTCATGTCACCGATATAAGCATTTAAATTCTTTAAGATGCTTTTATCGACTTTTACTTCGATTCCGCCAACAGCATCAACGATATCAGCAAGAATCTTAAAGTTTACAGTTGCGTATTTTTCAATATTCAGATCAAGATTACGATTGATCGTGCTGATCGCAAGCTCTGGACCGCCCCAGGAATAAGCTGCATTGATCTTACTGTATTTTCCATTAATACTTACATATGTATCACGATAGATCGATAACAATTTGACATCTTTGGTTGAATTGTTGATGCTGACAACTATGATAGAATCAGAACGGTTTCCACGATCTGACATACTTCCAATCTGAGAATCAATTCCGAAAAAAGCATAGTTGGTATAGTCAGTCATATTGCTGTCTTTGTTTACAGTGACAAGTTGGCTTTGGTCAAGACTTTTTGTTGATATTTTCCCAAGTTTTTTGTGAACTGTGGAAAGCGTAAGTCCGACTAATAAAGCAATCACAAGAATGAGAATGATCAAGATCCGAAGTGGAGATCTTCTTCTTCGTTTTCGCTTTGTGTGTTTGGCATGTTTTGTATGCTGTGCTGTCATAATGTATCCCTCCAGATTTCCTTAAATAGTTAAGTTTGTACAGAAAAAAGGATGAAAAACTCCATCCTTTTCTTACTGTTTAATATGCATTTTTATTGACAAATCCTTTAAAGAATGTAAGAAATAATATCTTGATATCAAGTCCCAAAGACCAATTCTCAATATAATACAGGTCATGCTCGATTCTGCTTCGGATGGAAGTATCACCACGGAATCCATTGACCTGAGCCCATCCAGTAATACCTGGACGAACTTGATGCTTGATCATATAACGAGGAATCTCTTCTTTAAATTTCTCGACAAACAAAGGTCGTTCTGGACGTGGCCCGATCAGACTCATATCGCCTTTTAATACATTCCAGAATTGAGGAAGTTCATCAAGGCTTGTCTTACGGATCACACGTCCAACAGGTGTAACACGGACATCGTTCTTGGTTGTCCATTCTTTGGCCTCTTTCTTAGGGTCCTGTACACCCATGGAACGGAATTTGTACATCTTAAAAGGTTTATTCCCAAGACCGATACGTTCTTGGGCAAAAATGATCGGTCCAGGAGAACTCTTCTTCACAAGAATCGCAACGATAAGCATGATCGGTGAGAATAAGATCAGCGCAATGATAGAACCGATAATATCGATCAGACGTTTGATCAGTTTATTCATCGTATTTGTTAATGGTACGTTACGGATATTGATAACTGGGAGTCCGTCCAGATCTTCAGTGTATGGGTTTGTGGAAATAAAGTTATAGTAATCTGGAACAAACTTTGTATGCACACCAGACTTCTCACAGATCGCAACGATCTGTTCCAGTTTATGGTATTCATTCAGATTCAGAGTGATCGCAACTTCATCAAGAGATGTCTTCTCAAGATAAGCGGCAAGATCTGAAAGTGTACCGATCTTCTTGATTCCACGATATTCAAAATTATCACTGACAAGATCATCAAAAATCCCATGAACTTTTAAGCCCCATTGAGGATTTGATTTGATGCGGTCGATATATGCAGCTGCTGAAGTACTGAAACCGATAAATACCGTATGTTTGATATTGCGTCCTTTCTTACGATTCGTTTTCAAAATCCTGCGTATGATATATCTGGATAAAAGACCAAAAATAAAGTTAAATAAATAAAATAACAGATATAAAGAACGAGGAAAGTTCTGAATCTGCCATACAGTGATCACAAATGCAGAAAGTCCAAGTCCGATCAGATTTGCTTTGACCAGATTCACAAGTTCCTTGGAACCACGCTGGTAACGCTTTGGTGTATAAAGACCAAAGAACGAATACAATAACAATAACAGGATCAAAGAGCTGATCAGCGGTTTCTGATATTGATAAAACTCTGGATAATAGCGGTTGAGATCGAAAATCTCCTGATTCAGCCAGAATCCAAAGATCGTGCATTTAAATCTTATATACCATGCTGCAAATCCTGCAAAATAAATGCAGACAGCATCCATCACGACATGCAGTCTGTTTAAGTAAGTTTGGTTTTGTTTGATCATATGATAAATACTCCTTTTTCACTTCCTTCTATTATAAGGGATAAAAAGAGATCATACAATGACAAATGACTTAACTTTTTCTTATTTTTGTATTTTGTACTTATTGACACTCTCATCATTTTCACGAAAAATGAGAAAAAAGAGGAAATCATTTTTTAGTAACATATTAATCACAGTTTTTACACATTTATAAGATATATTTATCTCATAAAAGATAAAGGTCGAAACAAAAGATCAGGATCGAAAGGAGAATTAATCATGAGTGAATATAATACAAATCAGGATGGACAGTGGAAGACTTCCGATCAGTGGAGAGCGGAGGAAGCGAACGACCATTCCAATCCTAAGAAAAACAAAAATGGCGGCAGAGGAAAATATGTTGCAAAATTAGCAGCATCTGCAGTAGCTTTTGGATTGATCGCAGGGCTTGTGATGCAGGGAGTCACATATGGATTTAGCAGAGCAGGCATTGGAAATGGTGCAACACAGCTTGCAACAACGAAGACAACAAGCAGCAGTTCAAGTACCAGCAGTAATGACCTCTCAGGCGTATCAAAAAATGTTATGCCATCGATCGTATCGATCACAGGAAAGTTTGAAACAACAAGCCAGAGTTGGTTTGGACAGACACAAAACAGTGAATCCGAAGGTGTTGGTTCAGGTATCATCATTGGCAAGAAAGATGGTAAGATTTTGATCGTTACAAATAACCATGTCGTAGCAGATGCCAAATCTTTATCCGTAGGATTTGTGGATGGAAAGAGGGCAAGGGCAACCATTCGTGGTACTGACAGCGATGCGGACTTAGCGGTTGTAGAAGTAGATACAAAGAATATGAAATCTTCTACCTTAAAGAAGATTGCAGTGATCACATTAGGAGATTCCTCAAAATTACAGACAGGAGAAAGAGCGATTGCAATTGGTAATGCATTAGGATATGGACAGTCTGTCACAGGTGGTTATATCAGTGCATTAAATCGTCAGGTACAGTTGACAGACAAGACAATGACACTGATCCAGACAGATGCAGCGATCAACCCTGGAAATAGTGGTGGTGCTTTATTAAATAGCAAAGGTGAATTAATTGGTATTAATACAGTTAAATATTCTTCAGAAGATGTAGAAGGAATGGGATATGCGATTCCGATCAATACAGCAAAACCGATCATCAATAAACTGATCAAGAATGAGGCAACAAGTGAGAGTGAACAGGCATATTTAGGTGTATCAGGTCAGACGATCGACAGCTCTATGGCAAGCCAGTTTGATATGCCATCTGGTGTTTATGTACAGCAGGTGATCAAGAGTTCCCCAGCCCAGAAAGCAGGCATCAGTGCAGGAGATGTGATAGTATCTTTTAATGGAAGCAACGTTTCTACAATGGATGGATTAAAAGAAAAGATTTCAAACCTGAAAGCAGGCAAGAAAGTTAAAGTTGTTGTAAAACGTCAGAATCAGATGGGTACTTATGAGAAGAAGACACTGACAGTTACTCTTGGAAAGAAATCAGATGCACCAGGCACAGGCAGTAACAGTAGCAATAGCAATAGTAATAACAGCAATAGTTACAACAATAATTATAATAATGAAAGTTCTAACAGCCAGTATTATAGTTTTGGACAGTAAAATCGGTTGAAAAAAGAACCAAAGAAAGATACAATAAAATGGAACCCTGTGAGTAGGCAGGGTTCCATTTTTTAGTCAGGAGAATATGCCTATGGTTATGATCGAAATTGAAAATATTAAGAAGTTTATGGCAGGTTTTTTAGGAGGAAATCTTTTTGATGATTTCTTGATGAGCGAAGGAAAACTGTCCATGAACATTTCGTATGAATTTGATGGAAAGATCTTAAAAGAATTTTATGATACAGAAGAATGGAAAGAGATGAAACAATATCCATATGTAACGTGGGAAGAAGAGAAAGAAAAAATATTTTCTCTCGTAAAAGGGAAGAAGACACCGTTGTCTTTTCAATTTGTGATGATGTTAAAACCAGATCTTTCTCCAGAGTTTCTTGCCAAATATAATCTTGCAGTCCGAGAAGATGAAATAGCAGGATTATTTATCAACATTTTATACGACCGACAGGGATTAAAGTGTACATCAGGAGTGTCCAGAAAGACATTTGTACTGGATAAGACTTTGGAAGAAGCGTGGGATCAGGAAGTGAAAGAAAGATTTTTAACAAAGTACCTGTAAAATTTTTAACAAACTTCGGGAACTTAAAAGAAACTTTGTTTGCATGTTTCTTTTTGCGTAGATATATGTTAGAATAAGTAGTAATGAATACCAGATAAGAAAGTTGTAAAAAGGAGATACGAATATGAGTTTTCATATTGTTTGTGACAGCTGTACGGATTTGACAGAAGAAGATTTAAAAAAAGGATGTTATACTTTAGTACCCCTGACATTATTAGTGGATGGAGAAGAAATCATAGATGATGAAACATTTGATCAGGCAGATTTCTTAGCAAAGGTTGCAGCAAGTAAAGAGTCTGTGAAGTCAGCATGCCCTGCACCAGAGAGTTATATGGAAGCATATTCCAAGGCAGATGATATATATGTGGTAACATTATCTGCAGAATTAAGTGGATCATACAACAGTGCAGTTTTAGGAAAGAATCTATATGAAGAAGAGAACGGAACAAAGAATATTCATGTAGTGAATTCCAGAGGAGCCGCTACGACTCAGGTTCTGATCGCACGTAAGCTCAACGAATATGCAAGTCAGGGAATGCCATTTGAAGAAGTGGTTGATAAGATTGAAGAGTATACAACAAGTCTTAGAACATATTTTGTTTTGGAGACATTAGAAGTACTAAGAAAGAACGGAAGATTATCAAGACTATCTGCAACGATCGCCGGTGCATTAAATATCAAACCAGTCATGATTGGTACAAGAGACGGCGTGATCCAGAAAGCAGCCCAGGCAAGAGGAATGAAGAAAGCACTCGCGAAGATGGTAGAACACATGGGAAGCGAAGGAAGAGATCTCACAAGAAGACAATTCGTCATTTCACACTGCAATTGCTACGAGAGAGCTGTTTACGTGAAAGAATTGATCAAGAAGCATTTACACGCAGAAGACATTGATATTGTAGATACTAAAGGAGTCAGCAGTTTGTATGCATGCGATGGAGGAATCATTGTATCATATTAGATTCTGGTTTTGTGAATAGGCGTGCATATATGTAATAGCGTCTAACATACATTCATCAGCTGGATTTTCTTAATTTTATGATTGAAAGTCTTCAGGTATTTAGAGAAAAAATAAAAGATAGCATGTGAGCAACACGAATTCCATTGACGGAGTTCGATCGTTGCTCACATGCTATCTTTTATTTTTTCTCTAAATACTCGATGACCTTCAACTCATACAACTTAAAATTGTTACAAAATTAACGTGATTATACACAAAAATAAACCGGATTGTTACGAAATTAACGTACAAATTGCACAAAAAACACTTGAATTTGTCGAAGAATGTGCGTATAATGAGAGTCAATATACTGATATAGAGGAATTAAGGAGGATGAGTCATGAGTCGTTTGGAATTAAGGTCTCCGAACCAGGCACAGCTGGTTGTGGAAGGTCTTTATAAGGATTTGGAACGAAGAATCGAGTCAAGCCCGCCAGGGTTATGTCCGGTTGATATGTCCAGAGCATTTTTGGAGATCTGTCATGCACAGAGCTGTGGAAAGTGTGTTCCATGTCGTGTAGGACTTGGACAGTTAAAGAATCTGATCACTGATGTTTTAGATGGCAAAGCAACGATCCGAACTTTAACAGAGATACAGGAAACAGCAAAATCCATTATGGAATCTGCAGATTGTGCGATTGGCTATGAGGCAGCCAATATGGTATACAAAGGAGCCATTGGATTTAAAGATGATTATGTAGAACATATCATGTATCATCGATGCTTAAGTACGTTAAAGCAGCCAGTGCCATGTGTATCCAGATGTCCTGCGAGAGTGGATATTCCGGGATATATTGCGTTGGTGCGTGAAGGAAGATATGAGGATGCGATCCGTCTGATCAGAAAAGATAATCCATTTCCAACAACATGTGGATTTATCTGCGAGCATCCATGTGAAGCATTATGCCGTAGAAATATGATCGATGATGCGGTGAATATCCGTGGATTAAAACGTATGGCAGCAGATGCAGCAGGATACGTTGCACCGCCAGAATGTGCAGAATCTACAGGGAAGAATATTGCCGTTGTAGGTGGTGGACCAGGTGGATTAAGTGCAGCATATTTTTTACAGTTGATGGGGCATCAGGTAACCGTATATGAGATGCTTCCAAAACTTGGAGGAATGTTACGTTATGGAATTCCAAACTACAGACTGCCAAAAGAACGCTTAGATGATGATATTCAGGCAATCTTAGACACAGGAGTCAAAGTAGATTGTGGAAAAGCTATCGGCAAAGATTATTCCATTGTGGATTTAAAAGAAAAATACGATGCTGTACTGATCACGATCGGTGCAAGTACAGATAAGAAGTTAGGATTAGAAGGCGAAGATGCCAAAGGCGTTATTTCAGCGGTACAGTTCTTAAGAGATGTCGGACACGGAACACAGGAAAGCCTGGAAGGAAAAGAAGTTGCCGTGATCGGTGGTGGAAATGTTTCCATGGATGCAGTTCGTACATCTGTAAGATTAGGTGCGAAGAAAGTCAGCATCGTATATCGAAGAAGAGTTGCCGATATGACAGCACTTTCAGATGAGATTTCAGGAGCAGAAGCAGAAGGTGTTGAGATCAAGACATTGATGGCACCTTCAAGAATCGAGAAAGACGAAGAAGGTAATGTCAAAGGTATATGGGTAACACCACAGATGATCAGTAATATCAAAGGTGGAAGAGCATCTGTAAAGCCAACAGGGGAAGATGACGTATTTATCCCATGTCAGACACTGATCGTAGCGATCGGTCAGGATATCGAATATCAGCACTTCGAAGAAGCAGGAGTTCCCGTACAGAGAGGAAAGATCAACGTAGAGAAATTTGGTGGATTCGAAGAGATGCCAGGAGTATTTGCAGGTGGAGACTGTGCGACAGGTCCATCCACAGTTATTTCAGCGATCGCAGCAGGTAAAGTGATCGCAGCCAATATCGATGAATATCTGGGATATCATCATGAAATCACAGCAGATGTTGAGATTCCAGAACCTAAGTTAGAAGATAAACCAGCATGTGGAAGAGTTAATCTTACAGAGAGAGAAGCTGGAGAGAGAGTTAAAGACTTTGAAGGAGTCGAAAACTGCATGACAGAGAAAGAAGCATGCCAGGAGGCAGGAAGATGTCTTCGCTGTGACCACTTCGGTTATGGTATTTTCAAAGGAGGTAGGGATACAAAATGGTAAATATTACAATAGATAACCACACGATCGCTGTACCTTCTGGAACAACGATCATGGAAGCAGCAGCCTCCATTCATATACCGATTCCAAAGCTTTGTTATTTAAAAGATATCAATGAAATTGGAGCGTGCAGAGTCTGCGTTGTAGAAATTGAAGGACAGGATCATCTGGTAACATCCTGTAATAACGTGGTAGAAGAAGGAATGACGATCTATACCAACAGTCCGAAAGTACGCAGAAACCGAAAACATACGGTAGAGATGATCCTTTCCCAGCACGATGCACAATGTGCAACTTGTGTAAGAAGCGGAAATTGTACACTTCAGACGGTTGCTAATGATCTGAATATTGTAGACAGCCCTTATAAGAAGGAAATCTGTATCGAAGAATGGGACACAAGATATCCATTGGTACGTGATGCAAGCAAATGTGTCAAATGTATGCGTTGTATACAAGTATGTGACAAGATTCAGGGAATGCATATCTGGGATGTATCTGGAACTGGAGCAAGAACAACAGTTGGAGTTTCAGAAAACAGAGATATCAAAACAGCAGATTGTGCATTATGTGGACAGTGTATCACACATTGTCCAACAGGAGCATTACGTGAACGAGATGATACAGACAAGTTATATCGTGCATTAGAAGATAAAGATACGATCGTGGTAGCACAGATTGCACCAGCAGTTCGTGCTGCATGGGGAGAAAGTCTTGGATTATCAAGAGAAGAAGCAACGGTAGAGAAGATCGTAGATGCACTTCGAAGGATCGGTGTAGATTATGTATTTGATACAACATTTTCAGCAGATCTTACGATCATGGAAGAAGGAACGGAGTTTGTCGAGAGATTTACAAATGGAGATCTTGATATGTATCCAATGTTTACATCCTGTTGTCCAGGATGGGTACGTTTCATCAAATCTCAGTATCCACAGATGGTAAACAGATTATCTTCTGCCAAATCTCCACAGGAGATGTTTGGGGCAGTGATGAAGACTGCGTTTGCAAAGAAGATGAACATCGACCCAGACCGTATTTTTGCATTATCCATTATGCCATGTGTTGCGAAGAAGGATGAAAGAGAGAAACCATTATTCCATGGTGAGTTTGCAGGACATGGAGTTGACTGTGTGTTAACAACAAGAGAATTGGACCGTCTGATCCGTGCTGACCATATTGATCCAAAGACATTAAAAGATGCAGCCTTTGATACTCCATTTACTGAGGGAACCGGAGCAGGAGTGATCTTTGGAGCAACTGGCGGAGTTATGGAAGCGGCACTGCGTTCTGCGTATTACCTGATCACAGGAAAGAATCCAGAAGTAGATGCATTTAAACAGATCCGTGGAGTGAACAAAAACGGATGGACAGAAGCTCAATTTGAGATTGCTGGCAATACGATAGATATCGCAGTTGTGAGTGGACTTCAGAATACAAGGAATCTGATGGAAGCAATCCAGAAGAGAGAAGTACACTATCATTTTGTAGAAGTCATGGCCTGTCCAGGCGGATGTGTAGGTGGAGGCGGACAGCCGATCCATGAAGGAAAAGAACTGGCATCTGACCGTGGATCCAACCTGTACTTCCTGGATAAGACAGCCCATTTGAGATTTTCACACGAGAATCCAGATATCAAACATCTGTATGATGAATACTTTGGATCACCGGGAAGTCATAAAGCACATCAGTTACTGCATGTGCAAAAATAGCTGTTAATACCTTTTAATAAAGAAAATCCAGACATTTAGAAGATACAAATTCTAAATGTCTGGATTTTCTCTCTTTTTAAATCACATTACCATCTTGGATTGTCAAGTACAGTTACTTCGCCATTGATCTCACAAACAATATGGCGGTATCCTTTGGTTTCGATCGTTCCATAATCATGTCCTGCATCTGCATCAAATACATAAAAAGCAGTCAGGACTTCATCTCCAGTATTAATGGTGCGGTGAGCATATCCGCGGGGAACATACAATGCTTTTCCTTTCTCCATCCGTTCAACCCGCCAATCACCATCAAGGTTTTCAAGCATCATATACCCTTCGCCTTTTAATGTATAATAAACTTCGGCAGTGTCTACGATCTGATGAAAATGTCCTTTCGTCATATAATATTCATTTCCAATCTTCCCAGGATGGATCATCGTTGTGCCGAATGCAAGATCACCGGTACGCTCTGGGCATCCAAGTTCATAAAACTCATAGATCAAAGGGTCTTCGTGTTTAAGAATTTCTTCAACAGCTTCTTGATCCTGATACATATTTTTCATCTGGGAAAGATAACGCTTTGTAGTATCTGCGTGTTTGGAAAGTCCGTTATTTAGATCAAAATCCAAAGTAAAAGCCTGATCCCAGTTAAACTGATTCATAAAATACCTCCTGCCCTAAATCTCAAGTGTGGAAACGCCTTGTTCTTTCATCATAGCTTCGAATTCCTTGATGATCGAGATACCAGCACTTGTTCCGATACGTTGGGCACCGCACTCTATCATTTTCATAAATGTCTTGGCATCACGGATTCCACCAGCAGCTTTTACCTTTACCGCATCGCCAACATGCTCTTTCATTAATTTCACATCATCAAAAGTAGCACCGCCAGTACCGAAACCAGTGGATGTTTTGATAAAATCAGGTTTCACCTCTTTGGCGATTTCACAAAGCTTGATCTTCTCCTCATCATTAAGATAACAGTTTTCAAAAATGACTTTACAAGTAACATCTTTTTCATGGCAGGCAGCAACGATCTGTGACATCTCATCCTTGATATAATCCCAGTTAGAAGCCTTGATCTCTGTCTGATTTACAACATAATCAATCTCATTTGCACCATTTGCAATGGCATCTTTTGTATCAAAGACTTTAGAAGCGATCGTTGTCTGACCTAATGGGAAAGAGATAGCAGCTCCTGTATGAATATCCGTTCCTTCCAGTAACTTTGCACATAATCCAGACTGCACCTGATTGATCGCTACCATGGCAAAATGATGTTCTTTCGCCTCATTACATAAGACCTCCATGTCTTTAGGAGAAGCATCCGTATGTAAATTTGTGTGATCGATCATTCTTGCAAGATCATCTAATGTATATGATTTCATAAAAACCTCCTGTTTTTGCTGATATGTTTGTTTCATGTTAATCAAAGTATAACATTATGTAATCATTATGTCAATATTATGTAAATGAAATAAAAGAAAATAAATTGACATAAAATAAAAAATCCGATAAAGTGAAAGAAAAAAGAAAGAGAGTATAAAATGGGAGCATTTTATTTAGATATAAAAAAAGATTTATTAGATAAGATCTTAAGTGGAGTTTACCAGCAAGGAAGTATCATACCAAATGAATATGAATTAGCTGAGATCTACAACGTCAGCCGGCCGACGATCCGTAAGGCGGTACAGATTTTAGTGGATGAGGGATATTTAGAAAAACGTAAAAAACGAGGGACGATCGTATGTGATCCAACGATCCGGCAGGAATTTGCACAGGTGATTCAGACATTTGATAAAGAAGTAAAAGAAAAAGGACTGACTCCATCGACAAAAGTTCTGACATTCAAACAAGAAAAGGCAGAAGAAGAAGTCCGCCAGAAATTGAATCTCAAAGAAACAGAAAAGGTTTATAAACTGGTCAGATTGAGATACGTTGATGATCAGCCCAATGTTCTGGTTACAACGTATGTGCCATGCAGACTGTTTGAGCATTTGTCGGAAGTTGATTTTGAAAAGGAGAGTTTATATCAGACATTTCATAAGGAAGGAAGAGATATCACATCCATACAGAGAAAGTTGGATGTGATCCTTGCAGATGAAACATGTGCGGATCTGTTAGATATCAAAAATGGAGATCCTTTATTTTATTTTCATTCCACAGGATATGATGAAAGTCATACAGCGATTGAATATTCGATTGCGAAATATCGGGGAGATCGGAATAGCTTTGTTTTTCAACTCTCAAATAATGTGTATTATTCTTAATACATTTATTTACAAATATCAGTTTTTTCTGTATAATAAAGCACAATAAGCTGAAAACAGCGAATAAAACAATAAACAGCAACGCAGGAGGAATGACCATGAGCAAAATTCAGATGACCACTCCATTAGTAGAGATGGATGGAGATGAGATGACAAGAATTCTTTGGAAGATGATCAAAGATGAATTGTTATTACCATTTATTGATTTAAAAACAGAATATTATGACCTTGGGTTAGAACACAGAAACGAGACAAACGATCAGGTTACATTTGATTCCGCAGAAGCAACAAAGAAATATGGAGTTGCAGTCAAATGTGCAACGATCACTCCAAATGCAGCGCGTATGGATGAATATGATTTAAAAGAGATGTGGAAGAGTCCAAATGGAACAATCCGTGCGATCTTAGACGGAACAGTATTCCGTGCACCGATCACAGTCAAAGGAATCGAACCAACCGTCAGCAAATGGAAGAAACCGATCACGATCGCAAGACATGCCTATGGTGATGTATACAAAGGTGTGGAGATCAAAGTTCCAGGAGCAGGAAAAGCAGAATTAGTATTTACAGGAGAAGATGGAACAGAGATCAGAGAAACAATTCATGATTTTGACGGACCAGGAGTGATCCAGGGAATGCATAACATTGATGCATCTATTGCGAGCTTTGCAAGAAGCTGCTTTACATATGCATTAGACACAAAACAGGATCTGTGGTTTGCAACAAAAGACACGATCTCTAAGAAATACGATCACACATTCAAAGATATCTTCCAGGAAATCTTTGATGCAGAATACAAAGAGAAATTTGATGCAGCAGGAATCGAATATTTCTACACACTGATCGACGATGCAGTAGCCCGTGTTATGAAATCAGAAGGTGGATTTATCTGGGCATGTAAGAACTATGACGGAGATGTTATGAGTGATATGATCTCATCTGCATTCGGATCATTAGCAATGATGACATCTGTATTAGTATCACCACACGGATACTATGAATACGAAGCAGCTCATGGAACAGTACAGCGTCATTATTACAAACATCTGAAAGGTGAAGAGACATCTACAAACTCTGTAGCAACAATCTTCGCATGGACAGGAGCGTTAAGAAAACGTGGAGAATTAGATGGTAATGAAGAATTAATGGCATTTGCAGATAAACTTGAGAAAGCTACATTAGACACGATCGAGAGTGGTACAATGACAAAAGACTTGGCACTTATTACAACTCTTGAGAATGTGAATGCTGTGAATAGTGAAGAGTTTATTAAGGCAATTGCGGAACGTTTAAAATAGTGTTTAGTTTATGAGACAAAAATAAGGGACTGTAAAAAAGTCCCTTATTTTTGTCTCATAAAACTGAAGTCTATTCCAATCAGTATATAGAGGGTGTATTACATTTCAAGGTATTTTTTGAAATTATATCCGTTTCAGATAAATCAATGTGTTTTAGAACAAAATCATAAAGATGTTTTGCAAAGTCAGCATCTAAATCTAATTCTTCTACAATAAAATAGAGACTATGAAATTACAATATATGTGAAATTCATAGTCTTTATTAGAATTCTTAAATTATGAATGATTTGGGTGATTAGCATCCGCTTGCTCAAGGGTTCCATAATGGTTCCATCTTCTACCTTTATTTCCACTATATGTACACCAATAAACAGTATCTCCAGGAGATAGTTTGCCATTATCATCATTATCGTCATAACCATAATAAGTACCACTGATCCATCCTTGTTGACCGTTATGTTCTTGAACATTTTTAAAAACACCACCATTATCAGTGATTACACGATTGGCAGTTTTATCTCCGCATGTATGTGGAGTTCCTAATGGAGAATGAGATACTCCGTATCCGTATTCGTCTACACCACCCCACTTATCAGCGTTTCCATCTCATTTGTCACTTCCACGCTTACAAGCTAAAAAATAACATGCTGCTACATATTCATCTGCTACAAATGTTTCTTCAAAAGCCATTGGCTTTTCATACATTTTCTTCATAACAACTTTCCCCTTTTAATATTATATGTCAATAAATCATCATTCTTAACCCCTAGAATTTAATCCCATTATAATCTTAAATTCTGAATTTTGCAATCATTTGTAGAGAAAAATGATTGTTTTTAGCGTGATTTTCGAATTTCGGTATTTTTTTAAGCCTTGAAGAGCTGTTAGAAGATCAATAACTGTATATTGAAATAGCAGATTACGAAAAAAATATGCCTTTTACAGATGGTTTATTGCATTAAATGGAAGATTCTAGTATAATATAGTTATGAAAAAAGATGTTGCAGAATGTGCAATATAAGATGAAGATAGAATTTGTATAGAAGGAAAGGGGAAAAGATTATGAAAAGAAGATATGAAAGACCAAGTGCTTATATAGAAGAATTTACACCGAATGAGTATGTGGCGGCTTGCGGAGATCATGGAAAGGTGTATAAGTTTGAATGTAATGCAGGGGAAAAAAATAAACAATATAATGTCTATTATTTTAATAACGGGCAAAAAAATATTTGACAAAAGGTGGTTTGTTTGGAAGCTATTATCATCCGTGTAAAGCAACACATGAGGCTGAAGAAGATACGGGATTTATTAGTGGATTTATAGATGATCAGAGTACATGGCAGGATGAAAAGATACCAGTTGTTATTTGGACGGATAATGGAAGAGACGTGCATTGTACAACTAATTTAAATATGAAAGAATGGGCAACCGCTAAATCATAAAAATACAAAAAGAACCGTACCTACCGGTTCTTTTTTATTACAGGGAGAGTAATCATGGACCTATTTGACACTAACACTACCTTCGAACGCCAACTTTTCGCAAAGGCAGCAAGGAACCGTATTCCGCTTTATGGAGTACTGGAGTTATTGCCTCTCTGCAACTTAAACTGTGACATGTGTTATGTCCATTTATCCAAACAAGAAATGCAGTCCCAAGGAAGATTGCGAAGTTTGGATGAATGGATTTCCCTTGCAAAGCAAATGAAAGATGCAGGGACATTATTCTTGTTGTTAACGGGTGGAGAGCCTTTATTATTCCCTCAATTTAAAGAATTATACTGTGCATTAAAAGATATGGGCATGATTCTCACGCTCAATACCAACGGGACGTTGATCAATGAGGAATGGGCGGAATTTTTTGCGAAGAATAAGCCAAGAAGGATAAATATAACTTTATATGGATCAAAGAATGAGACATACGAGAATCTATGCCATATGAAGGATGGATTTGACAAAACGATCAGAGGGATTGAATTATTAAAAAAATATGAGATTGATGTCAAGATCAATGGAAGTCTTGTGAAGAAGAATTTTCATGACAGGATGGAGATCATAGATATCGGAGAAAAGTATGATATCCCAGTTCGGATCGATACTTATATGTATCCATCCGTGCGTGAGCGGACAACTCCTTTTAATTTTCAGGAGAGATTAGACCCAGAGGATGCTGCAAAGGCAAGGGTTGAAACCTTACACCGGGAAATGGGAGATGAACTTTTTGAGCAATATGCGAAGCAGACTATTTATCTGGCAGAACATACAGAAGAAGGAGATGCCTGTCCGGGGCATATGACATGCAGGGCTGGACAGAGTTCGTTTGTAGTTAATTGGCAAGGCATGATACGTTCATGTATTGTGTTAGATCAGCCAAGTTACGATGCCTTTGACACAACGGATGATTTTATGACATTATGGAATAAGATCGTGAGAGAAACAGAAGAGATCAAAACAAGTGTGGAATGCAATCAATGCAAATTAAGACATGTATGTAACACATGTGCAGCGGCAGCAGTTGCAGAATGTGGAGATTTTGAGGGTGTTTCAAAATATTTATGTGAATATACAAAGGAAACAGTTAGGAATTTAAAAGAGTTTTACTAAGAAGCAAAATATGGAGAAAGAAGTTGCATAAAGGACTTCCTTCTCCATATTTTATACATAATAAGTTATTAATTTTATCATGTATTGATCTGATTATGTGGAAATAAAAACTTTCTTTTTCCGCCATCTCATCATATAATAAAACAGAATGTACAAGAAAGAAGGGGAGCCAAATGAAAGACCTAGACGCAATGGATTCCATGGAAAAGATGCTGGTCCAGAAAGCATATCAAAGACAAGCTCCAGTGAACGGCAGTCTGGAATTATTACCACTTTGTAATATGAACTGCGATATGTGTTATGTTCGTTTATCTAAGGTAGAGATGGAACAAAAAGGCCGTTTAAGAACCAAAGAAGAATGGATCAAACTGGCTCATCAGATGAAGGATGCAGGAACGTTATTTCTATTATTGACAGGAGGAGAGCCATTATTATTTCCGGGATTTAAGGAACTATATATCGAACTGCAGAATATAGGAATGATTCTTACGATCAATACAAATGGAACGCTGATCGATGAAGAATGGGCAGATTTCTTTCAGAAATATAAGCCGAGAAGAATGAATATTACTTTATATGGAGCAGATGACCAGGCTTATGAGCAGTTATGTCATTATCCAGGTGGATTTCAGAAGACGGTCAATGCAGTTAGGATGCTAAGGGACAGGGAGATTGATGTAAAGATCAATGGAAGTATCACTTCAAAGAATGAAGAGGATATCAGGAAGATTTTAGATATTGCAAATGATCTGGATGCATCCGTGAACCTTGATACTTATATGTATCCGGCAAGCAGAGAAAGAAATAAACCGTTTGATGAACAAAGCCGCATGAATCCAAAGGATGCAGCGATGGCGAAAAAGTTGATCTTTCAACATCAATGGGGCGAAGAAGCTCTTAGAGAATATCAGGATCATGTGATCAGCATGGTCGAAGACCATCCGCAAAATATGCAATACAGCAGGCACATTTCATGCCTGGCAGGCAATTGTTCTTTTACGATCAATTGGCAGGGAATGATGCGTCCATGTGTGATGCAAAGTCAACCAGAAGTGAATGTATTTGCAGAAGGTTTTCAAAGAAGCTGGGAAATGATATCAGCACAGACGAAAGAGATTTTGATCAATGAAAGGTGTGTAGACTGCAAATATCGTCCAATCTGTAACACCTGTGCGGTGGCAGCTTTATTAGAAACAGGAGATTATGAAGGAATTCCGGAATATATCTGTGAGTATACAAAAGAATTTTACCAAATTATGAAAGAAAGAAGGTGATCATCACATGATGGACAATGAAAATCAAAATCAACCAAACCAGAAGATATCGTTTGAATCATTAGATATTCTGATCGGGAAATGGAGAGATGGAACATTTTCAGAGATCATTGACGATTGGAAATGGATCTTTTCCTACAGCAAACGATATAAAGGAGCGATCGCTTTCTACACGATTCTTGGTATTTTCAGCACATCTATGGGATTGGTTGGAAGTGTGGCAAGTAAATATATGATTGATATCATCACAGGATATCAGATGAGTAAGTTGTGGATCATGGTTGTGATCACACTTGGAAGTGCATTTTTTAGTCTGACGATCGGAAATGTGATCGGACGTATTTCTACAAAGTTGAGTATCTATATCAATAATGATATTCAGGCGGATATTTTTGATAAGATTATTGATGCCGATTGGATGGAAATCAATCAATATAGTAACGGAGATGTTTTGAATCGTTTTAACAGCGATGTCAATACGATCAGTGGGAATGCGATCAGCTGGCTGCCGACGATCATCATAGCAGTTTACGATTTTATCGCAACATTTGCGGTTATCTGGCATTACGACAAGATCATGTCATTGCTGGCATTTGCAAGTGCACCATTTATGCTTTTGATGTCGAAGTTCCTTATTTCCAAGCAGAGAGAATATGGGAAGAAAGTGCGGGAAATGAGTAGTGAGATGATGACATTTGAAGTCGAGACATTCTATAATTTTGATACGATCAAGTCTTTTGGGATCTCTTCTTTATATGGAAAGAAGATGAGAAACTGGCAGGAGAAGTTTAAAGATATCAGTTTAAAGTATAATATGTTTACGATCAAAACGAATATCGTTATGTCGATCATAGGAATGGTTGTTCAGTATGCAGCATTTGGATATTGTCTGTTCCGGCTTTGGACAAGAGATATTTCTTATGGAACGATGACTTTATTTTTACAACAGAGAAGTAACTTAAATGGGGCATTTAACAATCTGGTATCGATCATACCAAACTTTTTGAACAGTTCGATCTCTGCACATCGTATCAGAGAGCTTGCACAGCTTAAGAAAGAAGTTCATATTCCAGAAAGCTCTGAGATGGATGCTTATGTGGAAGATGGGTTCGAGGTGAAGATGCGGGATGTGGATTTTTCTTATATCGAAGGAAACCGTGTTATTACAGATTCTGCATTTATGGCTAATCCGGGCGAGATCGTTGCGTTGGTTGGTCCTTCTGGAGAGGGAAAGACAACGATGATCCGTTTGATCTTAGGTTTGATCCATCCGGAAAAAGGAGAAGCATATTTAAGGGCTTCAAATGGAAAGCAGGTGGAGATGAATGCAGATACCAGACATTTATTCGCCTATGTACCACAGGGAAATACAATTCTTTCTGGTACGATCGCAGAAAATTTAAGAATGGTGAAACAAGATGCAACAGAGGAAGAGATGATTGAGGCATTGAAGATTTCTTGTGCATGGGATTTCGTAAAGAATATGGAAGAAACGATCTATACCAAGATTGGAGAGCGAGGACGAGGATTTTCGGAAGGACAGGCACAAAGAATTGCGATTGCAAGGGCTGTTTTAAGAGATGCACCAATCTTATTGTTAGATGAAGCAACATCGGCACTTGATGTAACAACGGAACGTAAAGTTTTAAGAAATATCATAAAACAACGCCCAAATAAAACATGCATCGTGACAACCCATCGTCCGAGTGTTTTAAATATGTGTCAAAGAGTTTATCGTGTTATGGAAACACAGGTTACAGAATTGTCAGAAGAAGAGTCAAGCAAAATGGCGATGGATTTTTAGGGCACAGGTTGTCCGAAGATGCAGGATTCATTGACCGCAGATAGAAAAAAAGATATAATAAGACAAGAATAACGGCATAAGGGGGAAGCTGAATGAAGAAGAGTGGATGGAAGATCATTCTTGGAGTTGCAGTACTAGTCTGTGTGATCTGTCTTGGAAGATTCGGATGGGTCAAGTATCAGGACTATAAGACAGAACAGGCAAGAAAAGCAACATTAAAAGAGATCGCAAGCACAGAATTTACTGGTGAGAACGAAGGAAAAGAGCCGGAGAAAGTTCCAGCTGGAGTCAAACATGGACAGAAGATCAACTTTAAGAAGCTGATCAAGATCAACAGTGATATCTATGCATGGATCTACGTTCCAGGAACAAGAATTGATTATCCGGTAGCACAAAGTCAGGAATCAGACGATCATTATTTAAAATATAACTTTAAAAATGAGCCAGAGTTTGCAGGATGTATTTATACAGAGAAAGCGAATAAGAAGGATTTTTCAGATCCAAACACAGTATTTTATGGACATAATATGAGAAATGGATCTATGTTCCAGAATCTTCACAAGTTTGAAGATGAAGCATTTTTTAAGAAACACAAAGAAGTATATGTCTACACACCAAAGAAAACATACACATACACGATTTTTGCGGCATATAAGTTTGACGACAGGCATTTACTTAAGACATTTAATTTTAAGAATAAGAAGAAGTTTGAGAATTATTTAAGAAATGTCAAGAACATCAGAGACATGGGAAGTCATGTAAGGAAAGATCAGGAAGTTACAAGCAACGATAAGATTATCACGCTGAGCACCTGCGTAGGAGGACAGCCAAATAATCGTTATTTAGTACAGGCGGTGTTGACGGATGAAAGAAGTACAAAATAAGAACCATACGGATGAGGCTAAGAGATTAAATGAAGAATTGGATCAGAATCTGAAGGATCTCCAGCCAGAATCCAAGGAAGCATTTCAAGGCTTTGAAGTAAAAGAAGAAAAGAACGAGAAAAAGAAGAAAGCAAAGAAGAAAAAGACACCAAAACAGATCATAAAAAGAGTTATAATCGTATTAGCGGTGATCATTTTGCTTCCATGTGCAGCCATTGTTGGAATGTGGGCACTTGGAAAAGGCTCATTATTTGGAGGCAAGATGAAGATGTCAAAGAACGTAGATGGCGTAAAAGTCCAGAATCAGGGAGATTTGGTTATTTACAATGGACATAAATATCAGTATAATAAAGATATAACGAGTATCTTATTTATGGGTGTTGACCGAGATAAGATCAATACAGATGAAGAATACTTAAAGAAACACGGAGCAGGACAGTCAGATACCTTGTTTCTGGCAGCTGTGAATACTTCTACAGGGAAGATTTCACTGATCAATGTTCCTCGAGATATCATGGCGTACGTTAAGACATATGATGAGAATGGAAAGTATTCAGGAAGGAAACTTCGACAGTTATGTTTAGCCTATGCCTATGGGGATGGGAAAGCCAAGAGCTGTAAGAATGCTGTGGATGCAGTTTCCAAAGTGTTATATGGAATTCCTATCGATTCATATATGTCGATCAACCTCTCTGCGATCAGTGTACTGAATGATGCAGTAGGTGGAGTGAACGTTCAAGTGATCGGGGATCTGACAAGCGTTGATCCAACTCTGAAGGAAGGTGCGAATGTGACATTGCTGGGTGGTCAGGCAGAGACTTATGTAAGATCCAGAGAATTTGATCCACTGGATGCGAACATGGCACGTATGCAGAGACAACAGCAGTATATTACAGCATTTGCCCAGAAAGCATTACAGGAGATGAAGGGCGATCTTACATTGCCATTAGATCTTCTGAATCTTGTATCAGAGAATTCAGTAACGAATCTTTCAGCACCGAAGATCACATATCTTGCAACGAAAGTTTCAGGAAGCAGTTTTTCATCTGACAATATCTACAGCATTGACTGTGACATCAAAGAAGGTGAGACAGGATATGCAGAATATTATCCGGATGAGACAAAATTATTTGAGATGATATTGAAGGTATTTTATACACAAATCAGTTAGAATCCAGTAAGGGGGGATTTAGCATGAAAAAGTTGATTATGATGGCAGCAACATTGATTATGTGTTTTGCTTTTTCACTAAGTGTTATGGCAGCACCAAGTCCTGAAGATGAGTATGATAGAGAGTCTCCAGAACAGACTAATGTGGATAAGAAAACCCAGATTGATGATGATGAATTCGACAAGGATGAAAAACCAGCTAAGACGAGCACAACAACGACATCAACATCATCAACATCTGCATCACCAAAGACTAGTGATCAGGGAGCGCCAGTTACATTAGTATATGTATCACTCGCTGCAGCAGCATTAGCTGTATATGCAGCAAAACACGTCAAAGAACAGTATTAATCAAAAAACAAGGTGGATTCCTCCAGTCTTGATGGACTGGAGGAATTCTTTTTGCATATGGGATTTCTGAAAGGAAAATAAAATAGATGATCGATATACATACGCATATTTTGCCAGGATTGGATGATGGAGCGAGAGATATGGAAGATTCTCTATCTATGGCAGCATTGGCATTGAAAAGTGGTGTTCATACATTAGTTGCAACATCGCATGCCAATACAGGGGGATTTTTCAAAGAATATTCGATCGAAGAATATCTGCAAAGATTAGAAGCGTTTAGAAAAGCACTGGATGAAGTAAAGCTGCCATTAAGAGTATTCTCTGGAATGGAAATTTATATGACAAGAGAAGTTCCTCGGATGATCCGTGAAGGCAGATTGCTTTCATTGAATCAGACGGGATATTTTTTGACTGAATTTTCGTTTGGAATCGAGCAGGAAGAGATGGATGAGATGCTTCATGATCTGATGGAACTTGGAGTTACGCCAGTGATCGCACACCCAGAGAGATACCGGTGTGTACAGGAATCAGAAAGCGGTATCGCAAAGTGGAAAAACAGGGGATGTCTGTTGCAGGTAAACAGAGGGAGCATCTTTGGCAGATTTGGATCAGGAGCAAAACAATGTGTAGATCGTCTGCTGGATCAACATATGGTAACTTGTATCGCAAGTGATGCACACAAACCATATGAGCGGACAACCTATATGGCAGATATCAAAGAATATATGGAACAAGAATATTCTTTTGAATATTCAAAGAAATTGTTATATGATAATCCTAAGAGAATTCTTGAAGGAGAAAAGGTGGTACAATGAAGAAATTAAAATTGGTAAGTTTTGTGATATTTTGTATATCACTGGCAGCAAGTCTGATCTTCTGGTTTACACAGGTCAGAAAAGGAGATCGGATCGGACCGGTCATTACAATGGATCAGCAGGAATTGACAGTAGGGCTCAATGCTACCGATGAAGATTTTTTGCAAGGAGTAAAAGCAGTTGATGAGAATGATGGGGATGTTACGGATTCTCTTGTAGTAGAAAGTGTTTCAAACTTTCTGGGAGGTGGACGGCGTCTGGTTGTATATGCAGCAGTGGACAGACATAATAACGTCAGTCGTGCAAACCGTATTGTACAGTATGAGGGTTATACATCACCAAAGTTTTATTTGAAGGAACCATTATGTTTTGAATCTGGAGGAGCTTCTAAGAATGAAGAATTATTAAAGAATCTTACGGTGAAAGATAAGATTGATGGTGATTTATCAAATCAGATAAAGATTTTGACAAACTCAGTAGTTGATCTGTATACACCAGGAGAATATCCGGTCAAACTTCAGGTAAGCAATAGTGCAGGAGACACGGTATCATTTCAGGCAACGATACAGGTTTATGATGCAACGGACAGATCAGAGATTCCTTTTATTCATTTGAAGAAGTATCTGGTTTATACGAAGAAAGGTGACAAACTAGATGCAGCATCTTACATATCTAAAGTGTGCATGGGAGGAGATTATGACTCGGATGTACCAGGAGATATTGGTAAGAGCAAAGTGAAGATCAAAGATGAAGTAGATTACGATACCCCAGGTTCTTATGAGATCACTTATTCAGTAAAAAGTGGAAAGAGCCGTACAGGAACGGTAAGACTGATCGTGATCGTTACAGAATAGGAGGCCGGCAAATGAGCAGTGATAAACGAAATATATCAGTCAACGATTATGAAATGAATATTGATTTGTATAGTATCTTAAGAGATATCTGGAAATATGCACTAGTGATCCTGCTTCTGGCAGCATCTATGAGCTTGCTTTCTTATGTTTATGTCGGACGAAACTATCACAAACAGTATGAATCAACCAGTACATTTATCGTAAGCAGCAAAGGAAGTAACAATAGTGTATATTCAGATTTGAGTGCAACGTCTGAGATGGCGACAAAGTTTTCTGAGATTCTAAACAGTTCGATCTTACAAAAGAAAGTTGCAAAAGAGATGGATATGGATTATTTTCCAGGAAGTGCATCTGCAGAGGTAGTAAATGAAACCAATCTTTTAGTTTTGAAAGTTCAGGCAGATTCCCCAGAGATGGCGTTTCGTTTGAATAAGGCAATCATGAATAATTATTCTGTTGTGACAGATCAGCTGATCGGAAATGTTGTGCTGGATGTATTGCAGAAACCAACAGTGCCAAGTGGTCCGGTAAATAAATTTCAGCCAACAGCACTTATGAAGAAAACATTTTTTACGACGATCGTTGCGTTATGTGGATTGATCGCAATCTTGTCATTCTTAAAGGATACAGTGAGAAAACCAAAAGAAGTTTCAAGGAAACTTGATGCAAAGCTTTTGCAGACGTTATATCATGAGAAGATCTATAAGACATGGAAAGCAAGAATCCACCGCAAAAAGAGTCCGGTATTGTTGACAAATCCAGGAACAAGCTTTCAATATGTGGAGGATATGAAGAAACTTGCCCGCAAAGTCAGCAGTAAGATGAAAGAGAAGAATGCAAAAACACTTCTGGTTGCAAGTGTGGAAGAAAATGAAGGTAAATCAACAGTTGCAGCCAATTTAGCATTGGCACTTGCGGAAGAATCAGAGAAAGTATTGTTGATCGATGCGGATCTTCGCAAACCTTCACAATACAAGATTTTTGGATTGGATCAGGAAGAAATACAGCAGTTTGGAGAAGTATTGAATGGAAATGAACAGATAGATAATCTGGTAACAGATCTTCCAAAATCAGAATTGTTATTGATCGCAGGTTCTATGATCTATCCAAATTCTACAGAGATGATCGCATCACCGATCTTCCAGAAGATCGTAGAGTTCTTTAAGACAAAGCTGGATTACATTATTATTGATACACCACCAATGTCACAGGCGGCCGATGCAGAAGAGTTAGTAGACCTTGCAGATGCATCAATCCTTGTTGTAAGACAACATACAGCATTAGTAAAAGATATCAATGAGACGATCAGTATCCTGAATTCAGCAGAAGGAACGATGCTTGGATGTGTTTATAACGATGTATTCCATGGAGTTGCTCAGACAGCAAGAAATTACGGATACAAATATGCATATGGAAGCGGTTATGGTTACGGAAACAAATACGGTTATGGAAACCATGGATATGGATATGGTTACGGTTACGGCTATGGCTATGGTTATGGAAGCAGAACGAAAAAAGGCAATGAAGATAAAACACAAGAATCAAAAACAGAACGGCAGGTGAAGAAAGATCATGAGTAAAGAATATGAATCAAAAACAGAACATAAAGAGAATCTGATCGATATTGCTGGATTGTTTGATGACTTGATCAAGGGCATCATTCAAATGAAATGGAGATTTTTGATTATTCTTGTGATTTGTGGTGCAGTGTTCTGTGGATACAAGAGACTTACCTATTCCCCATACTATGTAGCATCTTCCACATTTACGATCAATTCCAGTATTACATCAGAGAATTCCAATACATATATTGAGAATGCAACAGCCAACCAAATGGCAAAATCATTTCCGTATATTTTGAAAAGTGGAGCATTTAAAGAAGTATTGGCACAGGATCTTGGCCTTCAGTCTGTTCCTGGAACGATCGAAGCAGAAGTCATGGAGAATACAAATCTGTTTACGTTGAAAGTGACTGCAAATAATCCGAAGATGGCTGAGAAGATTTTAAAAGCAGTCGTTAAAAATTACCCATCGGTAGCAGAGTTTGTCATTGGAAGCTCACAACTGACACTCATGGATGAAAGCGGGGTTCCGACTACACCTGCCAATCCATTTAGTTATAGACATGAGATACAGATCGGCGTTTTGATCGGAATTTTACTATGTATCTTGCTCGATGTCCTGTTAGCACTTGGTAAGAATACAGTTAAGAAAGAAGAAGATTTCAAACGACTCTTCCATGCAAAAAGTCTTGGAATCATGCCTCATGCCAAATTCCATAAGAAACGTACGCAAACACAGGAATTGATCGTGCTAGATAATCCAAGAATTCCAAGAAGCTTCCTGGAAGCAGCAAGAACGGTACGACGAAGGATCGAGCGTGCACAAAAAGAGACAGGCATGAAATCTTTTCTTGTAACAAGTGCTATGCCAGGAGAAGGAAAATCAACAGTTTCAGCCAACATTGCAATATCACTTGCGATGAAAGGGTATAAAGTAATTCTGGTAGATGCGGATTTAAGAAACCCATCCACCGCCAAAGTACTTGGAATGAATGAACAAGAATTAGGAACTCTGGAAGTAATGAAAGGCGAAGTTAACATAGACGATGCAGTACAGCAGTACAAAAATACAAGCGTTAAAGTACTTGCAGGTTCTACACCGATCCAGGATACATCTACCGTTTTAAGTGGTAAGAATATGAGACAGTTTGTAAAAGAACTGGAGGCAGAAGCCGATTTCGTGATCATAGATACACCACCAAGTGGACTATTATCAGATGCAGCGATCGTCGCCCAGTATGTAGACGGAGCAGTATTTGTGATCCGTCAGGACTATACAGATGTAGATCGAATTCTGGAAGGTATGGAAATTCTTTCAGGGTCAGGAGCTGAAATTACAGGATGCATCTTAAATGATGTGAATGTACGAACTAGTGAATCACAGCACTATATGAACAGCTATCGTACAAAAGGAGAGACACTATAGAATCCGATTTGAAAGTAGTGTTGGTCATGTATGAGTCAGAAAGAAGATAAGAAGAAATATTTATAATAAACATCTGTTTGTTATTACAAAAATTGATAACATTTAACATACAATCTTTCCAACGGAAAATTTAAAATTTTATACGAGAATGTCTTCAGGTATTCATAAAAACATAAAGAAAGATAGAGGTACGAAATATTAGAATTCCATAGGATTTTTTGCAAAATCGCAGCCAACACGGGCACTGTTTGAACGCAGTGAGTTGTGCAGGAGTGTTGGCGGATCAGCGTTTTGCAAAAAATCCGTCAATGGAATTCGTTTTTCGTACCTCTATCTTTCTTTATGTTTTTATGAATACTCGATACATTTCCGTTATACAACTTAAAATTTCAAAGCACTTTTCTTTTTTGTATACATACCATGATAGTATAAAAGAAGAAAAGGAAAATAGAGATGAATCAATGTTATTGTGATCGATCATCAGGAATGTGTGAGCATGGTCATCGGCATGGTGGAGTGGATTCTATGCCGGTTGCTATGCAGTATGTTCCATGGCAGCATTGGAGCAGGATTTATAGTCCGGAAGAAGGATTACAATGTGGAACGATCTTTCCAGAGTTGAATAAACCATTTTATGGGAAAGGGGCGTGCCGGTAATGAATCAGTATGATAAGAAAAAGTTGTTAAATTATATTGATGCAGTCAGCTTTGCATTGATTGATACGAATCTGTATCTTGATACACACCCAAATGACAAAAAAGCAATGGACCATTTTAATCAATATCAGAAGGCAAGAAAGCAGGCATTAAAAGAATATGCGAGAAATTTTGAACCATTGACGATTGATAGTGCAGATATAGATGATCATTTTACATGGGCAACGGATTCTTGGCCATGGATGAAGAGGGGAGGTTGTTGATATGTGGAATTATGAAAAACGATTGGAGTTTCCAGTAAATATCAAACGAACAGATCCCAAGATGGCACAATTAATCATTACGCAGTATGGTGGTCCAGATGGGGAATTAGGAGCTTCGATGCGGTATTTGTCGCAGCGATTTGCGATGCCATATAAAAATGTTTGTGGGGTGCTAACCGATATAGGTATATCGGTTTCGATATGGCACATTTAAAGCACATCACAATTATAAAATTTTAGATATAAAAAAAGCACATACAAGATATGTGCTTTTTTATATCTAAGATGGCTGAGCTATCGGCCTTATACGGGCATCCCCTTATAATTAGGGAATCCAATATTTATATTTATTTAGTTTATTATTTGTATTTATTTTTACTTACAAATTGTAAGTATACTCCCCAACCATTGGATTCCCTGATTTTTGTAAAATATGTTAGTGATTATAAATTAAATAAATATAAAAAAGGAGAAACACTATGAAAGAAAAAGTAATTGCAATTGTTAATCAGAAAGGTGGAGTAGCAAAGACAACAACAACATTAAATCTGGGGGCAGAATTGGCAAAGGCAGGAAATAAGGTTTTACTAGTTGATTTTGATCCGCAGTCATCATTGACTATTGCATTAGGGCAATTTGATGAAAATATTCCATCGATTGCAGATTTGATGCAGTTAGAAATTGAGGATAGAGACTTACTAAATAAAGAAGATATTATGATTAATATATATGGAATGGATTTGCTCCCTGGAAGTATTGTGTTGGCTTCTACGGAGCTTTTTCTAATTAACGCCACTTGTAGAGAACAGATTTTAAAAACTGTATTAGCAAAATATAAGAAAGACTATGATTATATTCTAATTGATTGTGGACCATCACTTGGAATGTTAACAATTAATGCATTAACTGCCGCGGATAGTGTGATTATTCCAGTAGAAGCAGAATATTTGTCTGCGAAAGGTATGGAATTATTATTAAGATCAGTAGCAATGACGAAACGAAAATTGAATCCTAGTCTAAAAATAGATGGAATTTTGATTACTAGAGTAGATAAGAGAAACAACTTATCTGGACAGATTATCAAGATGGTTAGAGATGCTTATGAAAGTTTAAATATATTTGATAGTCAGATTCCAGAAAGAATTGCAGTGGGGAAATCGCTCAGTAAGCATGAGTTGGTTGCAGGGTTTGAAAAAAATTCAGATGCAGCTATTGCATATAAGAAATTGGCTCAGGAGGTATTAGCAAAATGACAGAAATGACAGAAAGATTAAAACCATTAGGAGAAATGTTTGGATTACCGCAAGATTTTAATGAAGATACAAAAGATAAGGTGACTGAATTAAAAATCAGTCACCTCAAAGATTATCATAAAGGAAATTTAGGAGAAAACAGATATTCGAAACAGGATTTAGAAGATCTTGTAGAATCTGTAAAAATCAATGGAATCATTCAGCCTTTAGTTGTTCGTCCACTTAATGAAAATGATGAATATGAAATTATCCTGGGACACCATCGAAGAGATGCGGCATTACTGGCAGGATTGAATACAGTACCATGTTTGATCAATGATGATTTGGATGATGATACAGCAGAGTTGTTATTTATGGATTCAAATTTGCAGCATGGATTCGAAAAAATGAAACAATCTGAAAAAGCTGAATTGATCTATCGGAGGAATGAGGTTTTAAAACGACAGGGAAGAAGGACAGATTTAAATCCAGATGATCTTACCAAGAGTGTAGATGAAGAATTTAACTTAAGTCGAAGTTCTATTCAGCGATATTTAAGAATTTATCAATTAACTGATAAATTAAAAGAGGCATTAGATAATGGAAAGATTGGAGTAAAGGTAGCCGTGGATCTTTCATTTATTTCTACTATTTATCAGGATCTAATTGCAGATTATATAAAAGAAAATGATGTAAAAATTGATAAGAAAATGTCTGAAAAAATTAAGACGGTGTCAGAAAGACAACATCTAAATGATAAAACATTGTTTGAAATTTTAAATGGAAAAATTTCTGAAGAAGTAAAGGTAAAGCCGAAAAAAACTTCAATTAAAGTAAGTAAAAAGGTATTAAACAAATATTTTAAACCAGAACAGAAACAAGATGAAATAGATAAGATTATTGAGGAAGCATTGGAAATGTATTATCAGAATTGAACTGAGGGATAAAATGAGAAGAAAAGTAATGACAATAGCAATGGCTACGTTTTTTGCCGGAATGATGGCTTTTTGTGATGTAGATATAATTGCTGCAGAAGAGAATGTTGTGACAGAAGCAACAACAGAAACAGCTATAATATCAACAACAGAAGAAGTAACAACAGAACAGAATCAATCAGAATTAAAAAATAACACAACGAAGGTAGAAAATAAGGTAACAATTTCAAAGAAACATAAAAAAGATAAAAATTCAAGCAGAAGGAAAAGGCCAAAATCAAAAGAAAGATATTATAAGAAAAAAAAGATTGCTGAAAAAAACGTTGATTCCAAAAATGAAATCATAAAAAAACAAAAAAATCAAAAAAATCAAAAAGAATATATAGGAGATTATATATATTTTAATCAAACAGATTCTATTTGGAATAACAATAATTTGTCATTACGATCAGCAGGCTGTGGACCGACAGCGGTTGCAGTCTGTATTTCTAATTTAACGCATAAGTTTGTAAGTCCAGTAACTGTTGCAGGATGGGCTAAAAAGGAAGGATATTATTCTTCTTCCGGTTCACTGCATAGTGCGATTCCTGCGATGGCAAGTCATTGGAATTTGCAATGCAGAGGACTCTATAAAAATGAAAAGGAGATTGAAAGAGCTTTAAGATCGGGGCATATGGTTGTGGGATTGATGGGACCAGGATATTTTACAAATGGTGGCCATTTTATATCATTATTAACAATAAATAAAAAAGGTATGGTTGAAGTGGCAGATGTTGGAAGTAGGGTAAGATCACAAAAAACATATGATCTTGCTTTTATTATACAGAATTCTAAAATAGCAGATGCAGGTGGACCTTTTTGGGAAATTTGGAGCAATAAAACAGACGGTAATAACCATAAAAAGCAGAAAAGGAAGAATAAAGTTCATAACAAAGTAATAAAACAAAGTGTTGATCAGAAGAAAAATAAAGAAGAGATTATTCGTAAATTTTATTTGAATTTGCAGATTGATCTGACAGATTTCGAAAAAGAAATTCCAATGGACGAATTATTAATAGGAATTAAGAGTCAGGGGATTCAGGATCATAAAAGTAAAATAAATGATCACTTAAAGGAGCTTGGCAATCAATTGAATGATGAAAAAATTGTTCAGGTAAGCGAAACATATAGTTTTGGAATGGATGCAATGCAGTTACATAAAGAAAGAACTTATTTTGCAGTTCCTACCTATTTAGAAAATATACGAGGATAAATTAATATGGATAAAAAAGAAGATAAGTTTTTAGAAGAATTTTTGTCGAAATGGATAATAATTTGTATTGATGGACCTATAATATACATCCTATTGAAATTGTTATACTGTATTTTTGACAGAATAATAATAAAGAATCAGGTGGTTAGTTTTCAAACAGTACTGTTATATATAGGATGCCTAGTTGTTGCAAAGTGCATTATATTTTCTTTTGTTCCCGAAATCGTAGGATTTATTATGAAAACTGATTACAAAGAGAATGAACATAAAAGAGAGGTGAAAGATATGTTGAAAATTTCAGATTATACAAATACTGTACGAGAAGAAATTGAAGGATCATCAGAATTAAGAAAAATGACCCAAAGAAATCTTGATAAGATGAATGAAGTGATAGGAGACATTGATATGTCAGAAAAGCAGAAAAAAACATGGTTGTGGTTGGCAGGATATGAAGAAAGTACGATAGATAACATTCTTGATGTTATAAAACAGAAAAGAAGATGATGTGCTATTCAAAAATATATTTATGCATATTAAAAAATATATGATATAATATTTAAGAGGTGATGGAGATGCAAAATCGAGAAATGATAATGCATAAAGTCGGTAAATGGTTTATGATAATTGGAATAGCTGGACTTTTAAGTTTCTTGTTTATTGAATGGAGCCGTTGGAATTTAGTGCCATTTCAAAGTACTTTTTATAGGACACCTGATATGATAGAATAAAGTTGTAAAAAATATAAGTAATAAATTAAAAGAAATGGGGGAAAACAATATGAGAAAGATTAAGAAAAGTATAGTAGTTGCAACGGCATTGTTTTTTTCAATGACCATGATTCAAACAAATGTCGATGCAGCGAGTAAGAAATTAAAAGTCAACACAGTGTATGACACGACAACAAAGATTAAAGGAAAAACAAAGAAAAAATACTTAGTTAAGGTAAAAATTGGAAAGAAAATTTATAAGAAAAAAGCATCTTCTAAAGGAAACTTTACGATTCCTATTCCAAAGCAAAAAACTGGAAAGAAACTTACCGTGAAAGTCTACAAAAAGAAAAACAAAATATGGAAGCTTTATACGAAAAAAACGGTTACGGTAAAAAAGAAATCTAAGAAAGTAGTAACGAATACTACGAAAAAGAATAAGTATCCTGGCAAGGAAGATCCGATTGATTTAAAGCAGGTGAATAAGGAACTTGCGACGGGAAAGAAGATTAATAAAGGACAGCTTGACTTAGGTGCTGGGCATTATCGTTATTTTCTAAATTTTGGAGATTTAAAAGGAACAGCAAAAGTAGGTTATGTTGAAAATTACATGAATGTTGAAACTGATGGAGAAATAGTAACTTTAAAAGCAATAAATGGATGCACGTTATATTATACGGTTGCTGGTGCAGGTGAAAAATCTCTAAGTCAATTAGAAGATCCAACAAAAGAATCAAATTGTTTAAAACCTGGAGAAAAGGTAACATTTTCTTGCTATGATTATGATGCAGGGAAAGGTTCTTTAAATTTGAAAGTCAAAGGATACAAGAATGGAAAATTAATTATTTTATCATATTACGCACATTATATGATAAAACCAATTGCATTAAGATAAACAATAAAAGTGGAATTGTAGAAATACAGTTCCACTTTTTTGTCGAAAGGGGAGAAATAAATAAATGAATGAAACAATTACATATCGATCACCACCTAAATCAAAGACACCATAAAAATTAAATGGTGTCTTTTTAGTATACATTTTCAGGAAAAGGAGAAAGACATATGAAGAAAAACAAATGGAAAAAAATATTCTGTCGAATGTTAGCAGTTGTGATGTCAATCTTAATGATGCCAACATCTGTCTTTGCACAGATCAGTGTTGATGATGCAAAGAAAATTAATGATGATTGGTATAAGCCAAATCAAAAAGAATTCAGTTCCTTTGATAGTTCCAAAGCATTAACGGTTAAGGCATCTTACGGATTCCGTCTGTATAAGACGAAGAATTCCAAGTTTACCGTAGAAGAAGGAAAAAGCTGCAAATATCCAACAAGCTATAATGGATTAGATCTGAATATTCAGGATTTCCAGAAAGAGTATCTTTGGTTCAAAACATCTGAAAATTCAGTAGATAAGATCAAAGTTAAAGTTTCAAACATGCAGATCTATCAATGTAATGACGATGGAAGCAATGGTCACTGGGTAAAAGTCGATATGGTACGAACTGTGACAGGTATTGAAAAATACAAAGGACAGGATGGATATATTGCTTTAGGTGAAAACTTAACAAATACAGTTTACGTAGGGCTGAAAGAAGTTAAGACAACAAGTACATTCTATAAAGTAGGTACAAATACAAAAGTTTCACTCAAATCCAACGTAACATTAAAGGATATTGACTCAAAACAGTATATCGGAGTAAAAGCAAACAAAGTAGATGGTCAGTACGTATCTTCCAATACGAAATTAAGCTATAAAGAAGATAATGGAACATATATCTATTATGCAGACTATGACGATGATTATGATAGTCAGGACTTTACATGTGCTGCGTTTACCTTCCAGGGAGATTCGTTTGAATATACCTTTGGACGTAATCTTGCAGAACCGACAAGACGAGATCAGTTTGTAGGTTCTGGCCAGAATATGACCAGATTTAAAACCGTGCCGCCAACAAAGACTGTGACAGACAATAATGAAACACAGGTAACAAGTAATACAGTGGAGCACTTCGGACAGGACTGGACATATAACGTGGAACAGGTAATCCCAGCAGGAATCCCAGAGGCACATCGTTATTCCAAGTTTGCATTTGAAGATCAGATCGAATCCTGCCTGAAGATCAACTCCGTAAAGGTAGTTGCAAGCAAGATGGAATCCACAAAAGATGCAACTAGCTGGTTCGATATTAAAACAGATGGCAATAAAGTAACAGCAACATTGAAAGATCCAAAAGGAAATGACAGTTTCTATAAATATGGGATCTACACATTAAAGATCAATGTATCATTAAATATTCCAGAAAATGCTTCTGAAGAACAAATGGCAGCATTAAAAGAACAGTGGAAACAGCACGGTCATCTTAATGAAACAGAGAATATTGTAACAGAAGAAAATAGTGCCAAGACAAATGTTGATGGTGTGATTAAAAATTCCAATAATGTTACAACAAAAATTGAAGGCCCAGAAAAAACAGTTTCTGATGCGGATGAAACAAATGTTAAGAAAAATACAGTTCGTTCATTAGCTGATGACTGGACATATTCTGTTACTCAAAAGATTGCAAAAAATGCAAATGAGAAATATACAAGTTTTGCATTTAAGGATAGTATTGAACAATGCATGAAGATCAATTCAGTAAAAATTAAAGCAGATAATGGAAATGATGTAACTGGTTGGTTTGACATTTCAACTGTTGGAAATGAAGTTAAGGCTTCATTAAAAGATCCAGGATCAAATGATGAATTTTACAAAAACAATTCTTATACAATGGAGATTAATGTGAAGATGGATGTTCCTGAGAATGCGACAGAAGAGCAATTAAAAAGCTTGAGAGATCGTTGGAAAGAACATGGACATTACACTGAAGATCAAAAAATTGTAAAAGAATATAATACGGCATATGTTGAGGTAAATGGACAGAATGTTATAACAAATAAGCCAGAAACAGAAGTTCAGCTTTCTACAAATGAAAAAAATGAACCAGGATTAGCAATTAAGAAAAGTGTCAATCGTTATGAGCATCAGGTAAACGATGTAGTTCATTACACGGTAAAAGTGTCAAATACAAATGAAAAGGCAGATACAGCGTATTTTATAATTAAAGATACAAGTTTACCAGATAGTATGGCATTTGATTTTTCAAGTGTGAAAGTTAGTGGAATTGATGAGAAAGATTACACGATTGAACAGTCTGGAAATGGCTGGATATTGAAGTCTAAAGGTGATTATGCACTTCCATATGGAAAGACAATCACAGTTGAATATGATGCAAAAGCATTAGTTGCATCAAATGGAACCGTCGTTGATAATACAGCAATTACAACTGCAGCTGGTATTCCAGAGATGAAAGATCAGCAGCAGGTATATATTAATAGTCCGAAATTACAGGTTATCAAAAAAGCACCAGGTACAAAATACAAAGTTGGTGATACCGTAGGATATAATGTTACGATTACAAATATAAATCCAGGAACATTTATGAGAGATATTGTATTAAAAGATCTGGTGAAAACGGAAGGGTTGGAAATTAAAGAAGGTTCCGTAGCAGTATTAGTTGGTGGAAAAAATGTAACATCAAATTTAGATATTAGTTATGAAAATGATGGAACAGGATTTACAATCAAAACACCATATAACTTAAAGAACAGTGACAACAGTGACATTCCATGTATCGGTATTACACCTTATAAAGACATGGATCACTGGACAGATAAGATTGTCGTTACCTATGATGCAACGATCACGGATAAAGCTGCATTAGCAACGGATCTGGAAAATGTATTTACTGCTCCAGCAACACCAAATACAAATGGGGATACGATTAAAGACGATGATACAATCCCATCTGGTGGCGGTGAGGATACAGAAGATATTAAGATGAAAGCTCCAGCTTTGGAGATTACAAAGAAGTCAAATAAATCCCAATATGCGATCGGAGAAGTAGCAACATATACATTAACAGTTAAACAGACAAAAGAAAATCTGATAGCAAATAATGTTGTGATCACTGACAAATTTGCACAGGAAGATGGTATGACTTATGATGCAGACAGTATGGAAGTTAAGCTGAATAAAGAAGATATCACGAAAGATTGTAAGATTACAGTTGAAGGGAATAACTTCAAAATTGAGACTGGAAAAAATATATCCGATGAAGACAAACTGGAAGTAAGCTATAAAGTTTCATTCAGTAAAACTGGAGAATATACAAATACAGCCGTTTCCACAAGTGATAATACAAATGAAGATCAGGCAACAAACGTCATTGAAGTAACAAATGTAACTCCAGAATTGTCAATCAATAAGACATCAGATAAGACAGAATATGCCGTTGGAAATACAGGAATTTATACATTGACTGTGAAACAGACAAAAGCAGATGCAACAGCCAAAAACGTAACAGTAAAGGATCAATTTGTACAAGAAGATGGAATTACGATTGATGCAGAAAGTATGAAAGTATCTTTAAATGCTACAGACATCACAAAAGATTGCAAGATCGTGACAAATCAGAATAACTTTACAATTGAAACAGGAAAAGATTTAAGTAGTAAGGATGAACTGTTGGTATCCTATAATGTAACGTACACGAAAGAAGGAACATATAAAAATACAGCAACTACACAGGCAGATAACGCAGATCCAAAAGATGATAATAATTCTGTTACAGTGGTAGATCAAGACGTTACGATGACGAAAGATGCAGATAAGAAAGAATATAAAGTAGGGGACATGGTAAAATATAACGTGTCTGTATCTTTAAAGAAAGAAAATTCTGTATCAAAGGATGTCGTAATTAATGATACGATTCCGGAAGGTCTTGCCCTTCAAAGTGAAAGTGTAAAAGTGAATGGGATAACTGATTACACGATCAATACAGATGGAAACAAGTTAGAAGTTAAAATTCCGGAATTAAAATATGGTGAGAAAGTTGAGGTGAATTATCAGGCAAAAGTATTAAAGAGTGCATTAGGCAAAACATTGGTGAACAAAGCGACTGTTAATGGTTCAGGAATTCATCCAGGACAGGCAGAAGTATCTGTAAAAGTACCAAAGACAGAAAAAACACCAACAAGTACTAATGGAAGTGGTAGTCAGACGACAACTGTAAAAACAGGAGATGACTTTAATGCAATTCCTTATGTTGCAGGTATTGCACTTGGGGCTGTCGCAGGAGTTGTGATTTATCTAAAAAGAAGAAAACTGAAGAAATAAAGGATACTTTTATATACCACAAATGTAAAAGATATCACGCATAAGAAACGTAAAGTAAATAATAGCTGTCAAAAGAGGTTGTAGTTTTATCTACAGCCTCTTTTGAAATTATAAGGAAGGAATTAAATGAGTCATATTGATGATACCAGTCAATTAACAAGGAAATTATTGTTGTATATGGATTTAGGATTAGCTAACAATGAAATTCAGCTGATTGCAGAAGCTGCAAAATACCACGATATAGGGAAAATATATATTCCGGATCATATTTTATACAAACCTGGAGAGCTGACAAAGGAAGAATATAAAATAGTACAACAACATACAGTAATTGGACACGATATGATCATGAATTCTAACTTGAACAGAGAATTGAAAAAGTATGCTGCTGAGATCGCTTTACACCATCATGAACGAATTGATGGATCAGGATATCCAGATAATCTTTTAGGAAAAGAAATAAAAGATTGGATTCAGGTAGTAGCTTTAGCAGATGTTTATACAGCACTTCGAAGTAAAAGAGTATATAAGCCGGCGTATTCGAAAGAAAAAGCAGTGCAGATCATATTAGATGGCGGCTGTGGAGAATTTCCCAAAGAATATTTAACGAAATTTCAAGAGTATTTGACAAAAAGAGTATTTTAGAAATTAGAAAAGTGCAGAAATAATTCTGTGCTTTTTTGATTTCTAAAATTTAAAGGAAGGAGAAGCATATATATGAGAAGACAAAGATTTTCTAGGGAACAGATTGCAGAAGCTGATCAAAGAGACATTCTTGGAGTTGCCAGAGAATTAAATTTGAAATTAGAAAAAAGAAAAAATACATATAAAGTACCTGGATATGGTGGTTTGTATATTACACCTATGAAGAATGCATTTCACTGTTTTTCTGCAGATATGAGCAGAGAGAATAATTGTGGTGGTGGGCCAATTCAGTTAGTGATGTTTATTCATCAGTGTACATTCATTGAATCAGTGTCATATCTTTTAGGTATCAAAGGATTGGATACATATAAAAGAGAATCTGTAGAAGAAAAAGAAATAGAATTTTCTTTACCAGAGTGATCAGATAGCTTTCAACATATTTATGCATATCTTATTAAAACAAGAAAGATTGATCGATGGGTAGTTGATCAGTTCATAAAAGAAAAAATGCTATATGAAAATAAATACCATAGTTGCGTATTTGTTGGATACGATTATGATGGAAATCCAAGACATGCGGCAATCAGGGGAACCATGACAAGTAAAGCATTTAAAGGAGAAACACGAGGAAGTGATAAAAGATTTGCATTTCATCGATCTGGTGAAAACAAGATGTTACATGTGTATGAAAGTCCGATTGACATGATGAGTTATTTAACATTATATCCAGATGCAATCAAAGATCATCATGTAGCACTTTGTTGTCTTGCGGATACGTCACTGCAAGAATATGTAAAACATTATGACATTCAGAAAATATTTTTACACTTAGACAACGATGAATGGGGAAGAAATCAGACAGAAAAATTAAAAGACTTCTATGGGAAGACATACGATATTTGGGATGAATCGCCGTTTAATGGCTATAAAGATTTTAATGAACAGTTGGTAGGTAGAAAAGGATGAAGGACAGAAGAAAAACAATCCGGATAAGCAAAGAAGAGGAACAGAAATTACTGGATTCTTTGAAAGATACAGGGATGAATTTTTCGGATTATGTTAGAAAGGCGATTTCTGATCATCCTATTATTGTCGTTTCTGGTATTCAAGATTTACATCTGCAGGTAGCAAGGGTAGGAAATAATCTGAACCAATTGGTTATGTTGGCCCATGATGGAAGAATTACCAGTGTTGATCTTACCGAATGTTTTGAAATGCTGCAAATGACTTATTCAAAACTAAGTGAAATAAGTGAGGTGATAAATCATGGCGACTGTGATTCAGGCCCAGGATAAGAGCGGAAAGTATATGAAATATGATACCAAGAGTAAAATGAAATATATTCTTGACTATGTTCATGATCCTGAAAAAACCAGATCAGAATTACAAGGTGGAACCCTTCTGATGAATCCGGAAAATGCATATGGTGAATTTATGCTGACAAAACAATTATGGGGGAAGGATCAGGAAGGAAAACGAATGTGTATGCACTACATACAATCGTTTAAACCTGGAGAAGTTACTCCAGAACTGGCAAAGCAGATTGCAGATGAATTTGTAAAGCAAAAAAATTTTCAAGGGTTTCAGATTTCTTATGCTGTTCATACAGATAAGGATCATATTCATACGCACTTTATACTGAATACAGTAAATGTGGAAGATGGCCATAAATGGCAGTTAGCAGACTTGAAAATTTTACGGAGAGTTTCCGATCGATTATGCAAAAAACATGGCTTATCAATCCTTCCAGAAAAAGAAGTTGCCAAAAGTAAATCTCCAGCCCAAAGGGATGCAGAGAGAAATGGAACTAGTTGGAAGAAAGAAACACAAATGGCAGTAGATGCAGCATTAGAGGTTGCTGAGAATCATACGGAATTTTTTTGGCTAATGAATAAGCAAGGTTATCAGGTACGATGGAAGAATGAATATAAATATATATTGTTTACAAATTCTGATGGTAAAAAAATGAGAAACCGAATCTTTGAAAATCCAGGAAATTATACAAAGGAGGCAATGCGTGAAAGATTTAGAGAAAACTATAAAAGACATAAAAATAAAGAACCAGATGAAAAATCTGAGTCATTAAATTATCGAACAGAAACATTTTTTATTGTAAGAGATGTAGCTAATACTGCCACATCAAAAGAAGAATTTATTCAGTTGATGGAACAGAATGATTATCATGTTCAATGGAATGATGATCACAAATATATAACTTTTTGGAAAGATGGACATAAACCAGTGCGTAATCGATCATTTTATCCAAATGAAGAATATACGAAAGAGGGATTAGAAGAAAAATTTAAAAGGAATGAAGAAAGACTTAATAGAATTCGTTCAGGAAAATATGATGCTAAAAATGTTGTAGAACTACAGAAATTAGATAAGCTGTTTTTATTATTTTCAATAATAGAAGGGGCTGAGGATAATGCATATCCACATCAGACGAACTTACATGAACACTCTATAAGATCGATTGATGAGTGGAAGAGAGAACAGGCGAAAGGACATGGAATGGATTGGGAAAGATAGAGAGAAGGTGTTTAAGTGGTAAAAAAAGAAAGCAATCCGATTGTGATGTTCTTTAAAAGACGTGCAATCAGGATTGTTGGAATTATAGGATTATCTTTTGTAATACTTTATGCAAGTGCATTTACAGCAATTTTTTTAGATAGTACATTAAAAAATCCAGAGCAGATAAAATTTGTGACTGATCCAGTTGCTATGAAGCAATGTATTTCAAATAATGAACAGATAAGAATGTTTACGATCTTCTTTTTTGTTATTTTATTATTGGGAATTATAACATTATTAGTTGGTGGCAAATCATCTTTTAAGGTTGATATGATAGAGATTACACCTGAAATTCATACACCAGTGCCTGTGGGACAGGGACAACATGGTACAGCAAAATGGTTGCCGAATGAGAAATTTGATCAGGTATTTGATTCAGATGTAATTGATTCAAAAAAATTAATGGATGGAAAAGAACATTTTTCAGCAGGTGGATTGGTACTAGGAAAAGAAGATCTTAAAAGATCAGATTTTTTTGGAAGAACAAAAGAGAAGATATATCATATTACAAAGGATTTACATGCACTTATCATAGGTGCAACAAGATCAGGAAAAACAAGAAATATTGTAATCGAAACGATTGTTGATCTTATTCTGGCAGGAGAAAATATTTTTGCAGTAGATTTGAAAGGTGAATTGAGAGACTATACAGAAGATGCCGCTAAAAGATATGGATATGAAACGATATGTATTGATTTTATTCATCCATATCAATCGGATCGAAAAAATTTTTTGGAACCAGTGATACAGGCTCTTCGCAGAAATGATATATCAAGAGCAATTGAAGAAACTTGGAGTTTGGTTAGTCAGTTAGTTGGTGAACCACCAGAAAATGGAGAAAAACTTTGGAACAGTGGTGAAGCAGCAACATTGGCGGCTTCAATTATGGCTGTTTGTTATGATAATCAAGATCATCCAGAATATCAGAATCTGACAAATGTATTTTACTTTATCACAGAAATGTGTTCTGATTATCGAGGAGCATTGCCGTTACAATTTTATATTGATTCACTTCCAGAGGAACACCCCGCGAAGATCTTGTTAGCAGCAACGAAAGTTGCGGCAATGCGAACAAGGTCTTCTTTTTATGTTTCAGCAATTATGACATTGAAATTGTTAACAATTCCAGCGATCAATCAAATGTCAAATAAGAGTGATTTTGATATTGGAAAAATGATAGAAGAAGGAAAGAAAATCATTATTTATCTATGCTTGCCAGCAAGAGATAAAACATATTTTCCATTGGCCAGTTTGATTTTGCGTCAATTATCGGATTTGATTGATTATGCAGCAGACGAAAAATATGGAGGACGGGTTCCTGTACGATGGAATTTTGTTGATGACGAGCTTGGAAATTTCACGAAGATAACAAATATGCGACAACAGACTTCATTTGGTACTGGAAAAGGAATCAGACATTTTATGTTTATCCAGTCATATGCTCAGTTGGACGATGTGTATGGAGAAAAAGTTTCACAGATTATTCAGGATAATGCTGATATAAAGATATATCTTCGAAGTCCAAATCCGACTACAAAGAAGAAAATATCTGAGGATTTAGGAAACTATACAACACGTTCTTATTCAAAAAGCAATAATACTCCGTCAGGTACATTCAGAAATGGTGGAAGTGAAGGGGAAAGTTCTAATTTAATGGGACGGCCATTACTGTATCCGGATGAGGTCGGCAAGCTGCAAAGGCCATATTCTTTGGTTATGTCAGATTCTGATCCAGCGATTATGTATGCCCCAGATTTGTCACAATATGCGATGAATGAATTTTTAGGTATGGGTGATGAAGAGCATAATAATCGGTTGAGACAAAAAAAAGCAGAAGAGCATAAGAAAAATGAACGTCTGCATAATTCAAAAATGGAATTATGGGGAATTTGGAATGTGTGGAAAAGACACATTGATGCACTAATATTAAAGCAACAAAAAGAAAAAGCGGCCAAGGCTGCAAAAAAATAACAAGGAGAAACAAAATGAAGAACAAATTAATGAAACTTAGAGGAAAAATTACGGTAATTATGATGAATATGATTACCTGTTTTTTGATGGCACAAAATTTTGTATATGCAGGTGGTATTGGAAGTTCTAAATTATTTACTGGAACTAAAAGCATGTTTAATGATATGAAGACACCATTGATCGGATTGTCTTCTGTGATTGGAGTTGTAATGATTATCTATAATCTAATCCGCATGAAAATGGGAGATGATGTGGATACTAAAATGTATAAAAAAAGAATAGGTATAATCCTTATCTGTATGGTTCTGGTTGTTTCAGTTGTTGCACTAGTTCCAACAATTTTATCTTACTATAAATAAATAGAAAATATCAGGAGGTCTTAAATGTTAAAAAGCTTATTCAATGATTTTTTAGAAGATCTCGCGAAGGATGCTGTTAAGTTGATTAATAAATTCCTTGTTGATCTAATGGATATAGCATTAAATTGTCAAAATTACATCAGTACAAAGCATTTAATTAAGGGTTTAAGCCTAAGCAAAGTTAATGCAGTGATATTAAAATATGCAATTGCATTACTGATATTAAAATTTGTCCAAAAGGGTTTTTCAATTTATATATTGCAATCGGATGGAGATCCAGATCATGATCCAATTCATATTTTAACAGGCTTTTGTCAGGCGGTTGCAATTTCAGTTACATTTTTAGGATTATATACACCGCTTGTCAATATTTTCGAAACTTTTACAAAAGCAATATTAACGGCGATTGGAAGTAAGGGAGAAATAGAAGCAATCAAAGATCAATTCTTGTTAACACTATTTGGAAATGGAATAACGACAGTTCTATTGCTTATCATATTTTTAATTATAATCTTTTTGATATATATACAGATAATCAAGAATGGTGCAGAATTAATGGTTTTAAAATTTGCTATTCCACTTTTAAGTGTAGGACTTATGGATAGTGACGGTGGATCTTTTAAGATTGCTGGGAAAAAGTTTCTGCAGATGGGATTTACTTGTACATTGCAGATTATTTTGCTTCGATTAGCTATGGCTTTATTATTAACCGGGCATGTAATCTGGTCCGTAGCATTTGGATCATTGGCATTAAAAGGACCGAAGTTAATTCAGGATTATCTGTTTGCGAATCAAGGTAGTGGATTGGCAGGAAAATTACAAGTTGCTTCAAATATTAGACGAATATTTGCACATTAGGAGAAAAAATGAATACAATTACAGATTTAATTAATGCTTTTATGATTTTAGTTAACGCAGGAGGAATTTTTCGAATTTTAACTTTGATTGTTAGTACGATTAATGACCCTGATTCAAAAGAAACTAACTTTCGAAGAGGTAGAAACGTTATCTTATTTATGATTTTAGCAACATTGATTTATAGTTTTAAAGATAGTATTTTAGAATATTATCAGTAGAAAGTGAGGAAAAAATTAATGGAAGAAAGAGAAAAAGGGGATTTATACATACCAACGTATGTGACAGCTCAGCATGAATATTTTCCTGGATTTGGGAAAAAAGAATTATATCTCACAATCCTTATGTCAGCATTTGTAATTGTTTTTTCAATTATCTTGTATGGAATTTCTCGGGATCTATCAATCGTAGTGTTAACGATCATGATTGGAATTACAGCATGTATAGGGTTTAATACAAGACTGGAGGGCAATATTTCGATGAGAGCATTTGTATTATTGTTTATTGCATACCTTAAAGAGCAACAAGTATTTTTATATAAATATAAAGATGAATGGAAGGTAGAAGAATGATTCTGTTTTTAATCACACAGGAATTAGAATATCTTGGATCAGAACTGAATGTCCTTCATCGGAATTATATTGTATGGAATTGCAGGCTGACAGATTTTATCAAAAGAGAATATATCAGCATCGATACAATGAAGCCAGAAGCAATTGTAATTGAGCAGGTAGCATTGGAAAATTCAAAAGATCTGATAGAATTTCAAAATAGCTTTCCGGAGATAAAAATTATTTTGATTGTTCGAGATAAAAGTGAACTTCTAGATTTGCAAGGAATAGAAATTGTTGATCAGAATGAAAATATTCTTGAATCATTAAGAAAGATCTTAAAAATCTCGAAAAAGCCAAAGATAGATGTTCAAAAGCAGGAAATGCAGATAGGTTTTTTATCGCAGGATAGAAAAACAGCAGTATTGTCAGCAATTAATTTTGTGAAGACACTTTCAGAGTCAGAGAAAAATTTATGCTTTTGTGAAATAACAACAAATGTAAAAAAAGCAATACTTCCAAAACTGTCATCAAACTATGGGTTAATAGGAGAAAATGGCATATATAAGTGGAATGATATTTCATTTCTATGTAATAGTGGAAAAGAAGGCGTGGCTTATACAATCTGTTCTTTTTGTGAAGAAGATCCAATAGAAAAGATGTTTGAACATTGCAATATACAAATATGGTGTGAATCAGATGATGGAGAATTGATCCTGCATTATGAAAACAGGCACATACGCATTAAGATTGACAATCCATTTGAAAATGATCATACAAAGGATTTTAGAGAGTTACTTGGGAGTCAAAACACAATTTTAGATACAGAGAATACTAATATTGAAGAAGAGTGTATAGTTGAACAAAATAGTAAAATAGTTTCAGAAATTAAAAAACAAGAAAAAAAGAAGAAGTCAAAAAAATTCAAAATTAACATGAAAAAAGCAGGATTTATTATGATCCTGTTTTTTTGCATTGTATTAGTTTTTTTTGGACTTTCTATTGTATTGAAAAATATAAATGCAGGCAAAAAGAAGCAGCATTTAACAAAAGAAATACAGAAAGAAAAGGTTACAACACAGGGGACAACGCAGACAGCAACTGAAGAAGTGACGACAGAAACACTAACGACACAAGAAAAAAAGGCGACGACAGAAAGAAAAACAGAAAAAATGACAGAATCTTCAACACAGAAGGCAACAACAGATAGAAGAAATATTACGACATCTACAAGAAAAAAAGTTGGAACGAAAAAAAAGCGGAACACAACAGCAAAAAAGAAAAAAACAGTAAAAAAGGTCCGAAAAGCAGCAAAAACGACACAAAAAAACGAACAACGACAGAAAAAAAACGTGTAACAACACATCGGCCTAAAACAACAACAGAGAATTCTAAAAATCATACAAAGGAAGAATTCAATGTTGATTATAAGGTTGAATGAAAAAATGTGGGGATAAATAAATGACTAAGGAAAAAAGAATAGAAATAAAGGAGAACAGAAAAAATGTCAAACACAACAATCAGGGTACGAATTACGAACGAGGAATTATTTGCACTGGGGTTTGAAAGGGTTATTTATAATGGAAAAGAATATGTCGATAAATCCCCTTTATTCTTGGATTCTACTTGCCCACTTTCACAAGCCTATCATCAATTGGCTGCGAAGAAAGCTAACAGAGCAAAATTAATGGCAGACACAATGAAAAAGAAGAGAAAATAAAGGAGCAGTACATGAAGAAAAAAGAAAAAAAGAAGAAACTTACAGCAGAACAAATAACTGCTCAGGAATTTACGAATGTATTGAATATCCAGAATAATTATCTGTATACAAGAGATGGATATGTAATTGGTTATATTAAGATACTACCAGTCAGCGTAGGATTGCTATCCAAAAGAGAAAAAGAAACGTTAGTGAAGCAGCTGACGGCAGAACTATCAGTTGAAAAAGAACCGTTTCATTTTCTTGCGATATCACGTCCGGTAGATATGCAGCCTCTTTTGGAATCGTATGCTCATCTCCGTAATGAGACAAGTGATCCATATCGAAGAGAGTTACTTAGAAAAGAAATGGAAAATTTATCTGATTTCACATTTGGAGATGAAATTGTAGAAAGACAGTTCTTTTTTTACTTGTCTATGAAAGCTGCAGAAGATGTGGAAAGAGATTTAAAGAAAAGAATTAGTGAATTTGCAGAGCATTTTGAGGCGGTTGGAATTAAAACAGAAATCCTAAAGGATCAAGATATTGTTCGTTTATGTAACCTTGTGAATAATCCGGCAGTTGTATCAATTGAAGATGAGATGACAGATGCATCGATACCAATATTAAAAGGAGTGATATGATGGCTAAGAAACAGAAAATGGAAGAAAATGCTTCTTTATTAAATGTTATTTCGCCGATCGCATTGAAATTTGAATCCAATAATTTTACCTTAGGAGAAAACTACTGTAAAGGATACGGTATGATAAAATATCCACCTGCTCCAAATTATGGATGGTTAACACGTATTACGAATATTCCATCAACAGCAGTTTCCTTTACTTTTACGCCCAACCAAGGAGAAATCCTGGAGAGTATTAACAAGAATATAACAATGCTATCAGGACAGGCAAGAACAGCAAAAGATCGATTGAAGCAACAACGAGCAGAAAAAGGTGCAAAAGATGGAATGAAATTGCTGCAGCAAATCGATGAAAATGGAGAAGTTGTTGGAGAATTGGCAGGAACATTAATTCCAATGGCAATAGATAAAGAATCTTTAAAAAAAGTAGAACAGAAGATGCGTGGAACATGTGCAATGACCAATCTGAAAGTTAGACCACTTACATTGATGCAAAAACATGCATTACAGCATGTTGCACCATTTTATATTGAAAATCCATTATTAAATGAGGTATCAAATCGTGTTATGCCACTTCGAACTTTTGTCGGTGGATTCCCGTTTAGTTCTTCAGGACTGAATGATAATGCAGGTTGTTATGTTGCAAAAGATGCAACTGGAGGACTAGTTGTGCTAGACTTTTGGCTGCGTGAAAATGATCGAACAAATTCTAACTTTGTTATTATGGGGGTCCCTGGAAGTGGTAAAAGTGCGGCAGTGAAGCATATTACTTTGTCAGAATTTATGCTAGGAACAAAACTGATATTTATTGATCCGGAAAGTGAATATAAAGATTTTTGTAAAAATCTAAATGGCAATTGGTTAGATGCAGGGGGATCACCAGAAGCACGTGTAAATCCATTACACATAATGCCAATTCCAAAAAATGATGAATCAGATGAAACAGAACCAGGACTTACAGATTACTATGATAAGGATGAGGGAAATGGTCTTGGAGACTTAGCTCTTTATATTAAACATTTAGAGATTTTCTTTTCTTTATATATTCCATCTTTGACGGATAAACATAAAGCAGTCTTAAAAAAGACGTTGATTGAATTATACAAAGATTTTGATATTGATTGGAACACAGATGCGAAGAAGTTAAAACCTGAAGATTTTCCGATTTTATCAGATATGTATAATAAATTGTTGGAAAAGGCTAGTGAATCAAAAGAAGAAGGAAAAATTGAAACAGAAAATATATATGAAGATCTAGCATTGTTTTTAGAAGATGCAGCAAATGGTGCGGACAGTGCATTATGGAATGGACCGACAACATTACAAACAGATAAACAGATTACAGTTTTGGATACATATTCTCTTCAGTCTACATCGAACAATGTGAAAAGAGCCCAATATTTCTTATTGGAGACATGGTCATGGAATATTATGAGTAGTGATCGAACAGAGAAAGTTGCATTAATCTGCGATGAAGCTTACCTGATGATTGATCCAGAAGTTCCCCAATCTTTAGTGTTCTTACGAAATGTGGCCAAGCGAGATAGAAAATATGAAGCTGGATTATTTATTATTAGCCATAGTGTTGTAGATTTCTTGGATCCCAAAATTAAAATGTATGGACAGGCATTGCTTGATACGCCATGTTATAAGATTTTATTTGGAACCGATGGACAAAACTTAGAAGAAACTGATAAGTTATACAATTTGACAGAAGCAGAAAGAGAGCTTCTAGAAAGTAAACGAAGAGGACATGCATTGTTTATGATTGGATCAAAGAGATTGCATGTTAATTTTGAAATTCCGGATTATAAATGGGCATATTTTGGAAAAGCAGGTGGTCGATAAATGAATGAAGCTTATTTCGCAATGCGTATGCTTGCGGATGAAGAAAACAGAAAAAAATTATTGATCATTATTTTAATACCTATTTTGTTTTTTATTGTAGCTATGTTGGTAGCTTCTGATATGGGAACAACAGCTGGAACAGCAGCTTCTCCATTATCAGATCAGGTGGAAAAATGGAGACCAATGGTTACTCAGTATTGTACAAAATATAAGATTCCAGGATATGTAGATTTGGCATTAGCACTAATGCAGGTAGAATCAAGTGGTAATGAACCAGATCCAATGCAGGCGGCAGAGGGGGCTTATGGCCTTTATTGCTTAAAAACAAAAAATAATAGTGGTGGACATAGCCATAGTCCGAACGGGATCCCATCCGGACATGGAGAATGTTCCGTCAATGCAGGAGTGCAGGAATTAAGAGATGCTTTAAAAAAAGCGGATGTTGAAGATCCAACTGATCTCGATCATATAAAAGTAGCAATTCAAGGTTATAATTATGGGATGGATCGATGGATTTCCTGGATAAAAAAGCATGGTGGAAAGTATACATTGGCACTTAGTAAAGAGTATAGTGCGACAATGATGCCGGCTGGTGCAAAAGGGACTCCTAATCATGCTGAAAAGGTAATGAAATACTATTCGATTGCAACAGGGGATTCTTCGGCAGAGATTTCCTTGTTGGAAGGAAATTCTGGTCTAAAGGTTGTTTATTATAATCAGGGAGATGCTGCATGGAAATCCATTCCATATAGTACGTCAACAATAGGACAGAGTGGATGTGGACCTACAAGTATGGCAATATGCATCTCTACGCTTTCTGGAAAGAAAATAACACCAAGGCAGACTTGCCAATGGGCAGGAAGTCAGGGATATTATGTGAAAGGAGCAGGAAGTAAGCATGATGTTATTCCAGGATTAGCGAAAAAATATGGTGTGAAATGTAAAGGTGTTGGAAAAAATAAGCCCCAGATTATCCAAGCATTGAAGACAGGAAAACTAGTAGTAGCAATTATGTCTGCAGGACATTTTACAAGCGGTGGTCATTTTATCGTATTAACAGGAATTAAAGATGGAAAAATCACTGTAGCAGATTGTGGATCAAGGCAAAGAACAAAGCAGACATGGAGTTTAGATCTGATTGTCAATGAATCAAATAGTAGTGCAAGTGCAGGAGGTCCGTTTTGGATAATATCAAAATAAAACGATGGATATGCGATATATTATTGTTTCTATGTTTTACAGCAATCGCTTTTTTTGCAGGTAAGATTTTGATTAATCAATGGAAATATAAAAAAGCACAGAAAGAATATGATACGTTGCAAAAAGCAGTACAAACAGAAAAATCTATCAATTGGAAGAAACTTAAAAGAATGAATAAAGACATTGTTGCCTGGATTAAAGTACCAGGAACAAAAGTTAGTTATCCGATCGTTCAGGGAAAAGATAATAGTACATATTTGCATAGGACATTCCATAAGAAGTACAATCCATCGGGTTGTATTTTTTTAGATTATAAATGTAAAAAAGATTTCATGTCAGATAATAATGTTATTTATGGGCATCATATGAGAGATGGATCGATGTTTGCAACATTTGTAAAATATAAAAATCGATCGTTCTGGAAGAAGCATCAAAAGATTATTTTGTATCTCCCAAAAGAGACCAGGACATTAAAAGTAATTGCTGCACGTGCAAACAAACCAGAAAAATTACCGATTGAATTCAAAAATAAAAAGGATAGAGAAAATTATCTATCAAGAATTCAATCTATTAGTTATTTACCAGATCAGAGTATCAGGAAACGATTGTATACGTTTGTTACTTGTAGTTATGAAAAAAACGATTACAGGACTTATATTTATGCAGTTGAAAATCAGAAAGAAGTGAGAGAATGAATCAGAGACAAGGGAAAATAGTATCACTTGTTGTTGCTGTGATAGTAATGGTTGTGTTGATCATAATAGCAGTGATCGTCAATCGACCGCAAAAGAAACAAACAAAACGATCTGCAGTTACAACAACAGAAGTTAGTACAGAAAAAAAACAGACAGAAGAAACGACAGAAGAAGAGCAGATGACAGAAGCACCCAAGGATACATCAGACTGGGAGATGCAGCCGGCAGAGAATACTGAGCCGGATACAGGAGAAAAGATTAAATAAGATTTTAGGAGAAAAATAGTATGGAGATGTTCACAAGTTTTAAAAAAGTTATGGCTGATCCAGAGATTACAACGGCAGGCAAGAGTGTATTTTTAAATTTATTAAGCCGTATGGATAAAAAAGGCTATTGCTATCCGGCAGTAAATACGATGGAAGATGAAACAGGATACTGTGAACGTACAATCCAAAGGCAGACAAACAAATTAGCGGAAAAAGGCTATATCGTAAAAGCAGAACAAAAAGCGATGGGAAAACAATTTACAAATCGATATTATTTAACTCCAGAGGACAAAAGAGATTTTCTTTTCAATGATAATGATATTAAAGAAGTTGTCAGAAAAAATTCTGTTTTTCAGGATTTTCTGAAAATGGAAGAAGTAATTGTAACAACAGAGTATAAGCATCATTGTTTACATTTAGTATATCGAAGTATGAAAATAACAAAATTAGAAAAGTTAGTACTTGCATATTTTATTATGCGTGCGGATCAGGAAGCTTTTACTTACTTTTCGCTTGAAAGACTTTCGGGAATCTTAAGGATTCCTTTTTTTAAGCTTCGAAGAGTGATAAAGACATTGATTTATCGGAAATTACTTCGTATATCACAACAGATCATAGAGGGCGAAACAGTTATTTTTGCAAGAATCTGTATCGAGAAATTTGGATTAAAAAGTTTTGTAAGGAAATGTGTGAAACTAATCCGACATACATACAGCATTCAGGATATCAAAATATATCTTTATATTGTAAGTATTAGAATAAAAACTGAATATAAAGAAATCCAAAAGAAGCATAGATTTCACAGGATCTTACAAAAAATACAGAGGATTCAGGATCTTGATCGACACGTTCTTTTCTAGTATAAATGAATGTCACCCTAAGAAGACAATAGTAATTTAAATAAAATATATCATTGAAAAAAACAATATTATTATACTTTAGATATCTTAAGTATAGAGAGGAAGGTGGTAAAAATGAGAAATAGTATAACAAATTGTGATATTGAAACAAATGATCTGGCATGGATTCAGAAGATGGTTGCTGGGCCAGAAAATATAGATGGTCTTGAATGGGTAGATGAAGATGAATTGACAGGAGAGGAAATAACAGACATTAGACAACTGGAAGCGTTCGGAGTAACAGATCAGTCATTGAAAAAATTTAAAAAATCTAATATGTAAATGATAAAGGCAAGATGCAGATCTTTGCCTTTTTTCTTAGTCAGGAGGAAAATAAATGGCAAAATCAAAGGGAAAAACAGCTTCACAGATTGTAAGCGAATCAAGACAAGAACTTGTGGATCAGTTAATACAAAAGATGAAAGATGGTGTATCACCTGTACGAGAAATGTGGGATTCTGTGAGTACATATGGACTGCCAAACAATCCAATCAGTGGAGCGAGATACCAAGGAGTTAATTTATTAAGACTTCTAATCGCATCGGCAGTTGGAAAATATGAAGATTCACGTTGGATGACGTTAAAGCAAGCTAATAAGCAGGGATATCGGATTAAAAAGGGTGCAAAATCAGTTCTGTTGGAAAAATGGGTCTGGTCAAAGATTGTTGAAGAGGAAAATGAAAATGGTGAATTAGAAAAAAAGATAGTAAAACTCAGGAATCCATATGTGAATTTTTTTAGAGTTTTTAATGCAGAGCAGATTGATGGAATCGGCCCAATTCCTAAAGTAATTCCGATGGAGAAAAATGAGATGTTAAAACTGGCCGAAGAAGTCATTGCTTCTAGTCAATGTGAAATTGTGGAATCAATGCAGAACAGGGCATATTATTCACCAAAAGAAGATAAGATCATGTTGCCACCAAGAGATTATTTTAAGAGTCAGGAAGCGTTTTTAGCAGTAACACTTCATGAAATGTCACATTCTACAGGGCATCCGGATCGTTTAAACCGGCCGTTAGTCAACAAATTTGGAACACCGGAATATGCGAAAGAAGAATTAAATGCAGAATTTGGCAGTGCTTTTTTACAGATGGACTTAGGAATTAAATTATCAGATGAAGCAATCAATGATCATGCTGCATATCTTCATTCATGGATTTCAGTTTTGGAAAATGATTCAAACGAGTTATTCCGAGCCGTCCATAATGCATCAGAAATTTCGGATTATCTGATAGAAAATTATCAGGAATTTCAGGCAGAGCCGCAACATGATATGCAGCAAAAGCAAATTTCAGAGATACAGAGTGAGGAACTAAGTAATTCAGGAAATGCAAAATTAAGGGTTGCAATAAAACGAGCTGTAAAAGCAGGTAGCATTGAAGCGGGAGTTAAATATCTCGAAAAAAGTGAATTAAGGCATCCAGATGATGTGGAAGGTCACCGATTGGTAAAAGAAAAATTCTTAGAAAACATCAAAGAATTTCTGCCCGAGCAACAAGAAGCAGATATGCAGGAGAAAGAAAAACAAAATGTATTTCCAGAGGAAGTAATAGCAGAAGCAGAAATGCTTGGTTTTAGCAGTGTGGAAGAATTGCAAGATAAAATTAAACATGGAATGCCAACAAAAAACTATGATACATCAGAGTTGATCCATCAGGTATCTGAAGCGTTGGATGGAAATTATAAGCAGGAAAATCTCTGGGAAGCAAATCAGGAAAGTTTGTCAAAAGAAGCAGAGTATGAACAGCCAGATATTGTAATCAATGAATCAGAAATGGAATTAGATTTAGAAATTTAGGAGGTATATAGATGAAGGATGTTAAAGTTTATGCTCAAAATCTTAGAAGTTATAACATGGGATTGGATCAAGGATGTTGGATTACTTTGGGGATTGAGGAACAGGAATTACAAAGAATCTTAACAGAGCAGTTGCATCTTACAGAACATCATCCAGACATGGCGATTTTTGATTATCAGGCAGATTTTGAAATCAGTGAATATGAAGATATATATGAATTAAATCAAGCTGTAGCTCAATTAAAGCAGTTGCCAGAACAGGATTATGAGAAAGTGATGGATTATTGTGATGCAAGGGATATTATTTCTCCGTTAGAAATCTCCAATGTATGCCTGCAGGCCGATGAAGTGCCATATGAACGATTTCCAGACTGGATTGATGAAAATGTAAAAGATCCAGAAGAAAAACTTGGATATACATTGTTTGAAAATAACAGTTTGGCTCCAGAGATTAAAGCTGCTGGTATGGAAGGTTATTTTGATTACAAAGCGTATGGAAGGGATGAAGCCATTAATTCATATGATATTGGTGACCATGGCTTTGTAAATAAAAGAATATCAATTGATGTTGAAAAGTATTCTTATGAAGAAATTCAGAATCAGTTGAAAGAAAATGGGTTAGATGAATCAACGGAATATAAAGAAGAAAATACATGGAAGTCAGAAGAAAATTTTTGGTCAGATGAAGCTACCTATGAACAGGAAACTTATATGGCAAGTGATAATGAAATAATAGTAGAAGAGGATATAGAAATTACAATGGATAATTAATGAAGAAGGAGTCAACTATGATTATTTTATCAGATGATATTATATTCCGAAAAGCAGTTATTCATCTACTCAATGTCGAACTTGGTAAATTTGCTCCTGCACAAGATTTATTTATGATGCAGCCAGATGTCATAGAGTTGGTTAGAAAACAAGTATGTTATTTACTCAATAGTGACGAATTGAAGGCTGCAGACTGGAACACAAAAGAACCAGTTTTTCAGAAACTCGAACAAATGAATGAGAAAGATGATAAATCCTTTATCCAAACAAGTGCATATCTTGCAGATCGCTTGTTTGATATTATGTGCGACAGCGTTGAAATTCCATCCGCAGATTTACTATGCTTAAGCTTTCAAACGAACCAGGAAATCTATTATGCATTGATCAAACTGAATTATCAAAATAGTTTTATGCATGAACTTATGAAATACGATAATGAAGAGATTATAAGTAACATAAGACATAAAAAGATTTTACCATTAGGGAAAAGAATTTCTGAAGGTATTATATTTAATCTATCATTACAGAAAGTAATGTTAAAAGAAAAGAAATATGAAATGTTGAATGGCGATAAAATTTGTTACCTTACAGAAAGATTTTTAAGATCGATTGCACAGACGGAAGCGAAAAGAAAATATCAGATTCTTTCAAGGACAATTAAGACAATCAATAAAAAATATCCAGAAGACGGTTTGGAGTACCAGATGGATACAAAGAGTAAACTGTGCAAGATCTTTGAAGAAGACCAGGAATTTTCAATTAATAAAATTGGAGATGAACTTTTCGGTAAAAATCCACAGAAGAAAATGGAATTTGACGAAAAGATGGAACGTTATAACATGCAATATGATAAGTTTACTGTCGAAAAAGAAGAAACGATTAAAGACTTAGGCTATATCAAATTACAAACAAATAACGAGATTGAAATAAAAATACCAATGGAAGAATATCAAACAAAAGAATGTATCAAAGTAGAAGAAGAACCAGATGGTACAAAAACTATTGTTATGAAAAACATTGAACAGGTAACTGTAGAATAAAATATCTGTTTAATGTTTTTTTCAATTATAAAACTGTTAAAGGAACGAAAATGTCATGAAAATTAGAGATTCACCAGATTATTAAGAGGTAGAGAAAAAGTTAAAGAAAAAGTAGTAAGGGGTAAAAATTCCCTGGAAAGGATATGATATGAGAATTAAAAATATAATCAGAAAAGCAACCGTTGCTGCTTTAACTGCAGTAATGATACTTGCACCGATCGTTAATGTTAAGGCTGCATCATCAGATGTGATTGATACAAGTAAAACAGGATCATTAACGATCCACAAATACGACATGACAGCTGCAAAACAGGCAGGAGTCAATTTAGATCAGTTCACATCTACAGGAAAACAGGATACAAATGCAGAGCAGGCTTTAAAGAAATATGCCATCAAAGGCGTTGAGTTTAGTTATCTTCGTGTCGGGGATGTGGAGCAGCAAAGTGAAAACGGAAAAGTCCAGATGATCTATGAACTGCCAAGTGCCTTACAGCAGATCATCGGTCTTGCATCTTCTGATGCAGCTAAAACAGAAGGAAGTAAGACATATTTTACAAGCCAGCAGATCAATGAGAAACTTGCCAAGGCATTAGAAGATAATACGGTAACGAAAGATAAATTAGAAGATTACATGGGAAAGAATGGGACAGCCATGGATGAGACTAATGCTAATGGTGTGACAAGTAAAGACAAATTGCCACTGGGTCTTTACCTGATCGTTGAGACAAAGGCACCAGAAAATGTAACTTACACAACAAATCCATGGTTTGTGCAGTTACCATCCACAGACTCTAATGGAGATGACTGGTTTTATGATGTTGTCTGCTACCCAAAGAATGAGACAGGATATCCAACACTTGATAAGAGAGTGAGAAACAATCCCGATCAGGAAAATGTCGTGACAGGAAATGCAGACAAGCTGGCTGATTTTACATCTGCAAGAAATGAATATAAATACCAGAGTACCGTGACAGTCTCTAAAGCAGAAAGACTGGATTATCAGTTCATTTCCAAACTGCCACATATCACATCATCAACAACCTATCTGTCAACTTATACATTTGACGATACGATGGCAAAAGGAATGACTTATTCCAAAGATGCGGTCATTGCGATCTATGAGAACAAGGATGCTGCAGATTCCACAAACATTAACAACGTGGATAAGAGTGGTGCGATTGCTGTATGGAAGAGTTCTGATACGGATCCGAAGTTTACTGCAACTTATGGAAAATCCGGGGATGCTTCCACAATGAAGATTGAGATGACAAAAGCAGGACTTAGTGAACTGAATAAGAAATATTCTGACAAATATATCGTTGTATATTACACAGCGAAAGTAAATAAAGATGATACCGTTGTCTTAGGTGACAAGGGAAATCCAAACGATGTATCCCTTACGTGGAAGAGAACAAATACGAATTATTATGATATTTTAAAAGACAAATGTATCATATACTCTTACGGATATGATCTGACAAAGAAATTTTCTGACAGCAAGGGAGATGCAACAAAGGTTAAATTCGTTGTAAAAAATAAGACAGATAATTACTATCTGGTAGCAAGAGCAGATAGAGCAGGTGTTTATCAAGTAACAGGAAAATCCGCAACAGAAGCAGATGCGACACAGTTTTCTCCATCTTCCGCAGGAAAACTTGTGATCAACGGAATTGAAGCAGATGAGTATGCATTCACAGAAACACATTCCGATGCAGGATACTCTCTGTTAAAGAAAGATATTACGGTAAAGGTCACAGAAACAAAAGCAAACATCACACCTACGATCGCCAATATCACAGGAATTCAGAGTAAAGCCGATACAGATTCCACAGCAAATGATGGTGTAGCAAATGGAACTGCATTAAATAACAACGTGACCGTCCAGACGATTGCTGCAAGTGCAACAGTGGATGATACCAAGGCAACCATGACAAAACAGGGAGAATCTGATAATGCCTACATCAACATGGAAGTAACAAACCAGAAGCAGTTTTTGCTGCCAATGACAGGTGGAGCAGGAAGTTATGCACTGATCATCGCAGGAGTTGTAATCGCTGGGTGCGGATTTATCATTATCAAGAAGAACCAGAAACGTAAAGAAGTTCAGTAAAATTTGTAAACCCTGTCAGTTTCCTGGCAGGGTGATCTAAAAACTATGAGACAAAAAATTATTCCAATCCTGATCGTATTATTTGGTTTTGTTTTATTATCTTACCCGTTTATCAGTAATTACCTATTTGAGAGAAGTGCTGGATCAACGATTAAGTCTTATGAACAGCAGGAAAAAACATATGATCAGAAACAAAAAGATAAGGCATTTCAAGAAGCAAAAGAATATAACGAAGACCTGATGAAATCGGCAGTTCAATTAACTGACCCTTTTAAGGCAAAAAAAAGCAATGGCGAAACGATGATTTATAACAATATCTTAAATCTTGATCATTCAGGAGTTATGGGATATTTAGAAATTCCTTGTATATCTGTAAATCTTCCTATTTATCATGGTACAGATGCAGAAATCTTGGAACGTGGAGTCGGACACCTCGCTGCATCTTCAATTCCGGTGGGAGGAAAAAATACACACAGTGTACTAACTGGACACACTGGACTCAGTTCAGCAAAGTTATTTACTGATCTGACAAAAATGAAAAAGGATGATTTATTCTTTATACATGTATTGGATCAAACACTAGCTTATAAAGTCAATCAGATATCCGTGGTCAGACCAGAAGATACCAGAAAACTTCAGATCGTAAATGGAAAGGATTACGTTACTCTTGTTACCTGTACTCCATACGGAGTGAACGATCACCGACTGTTAGTCCGTGGTGTCAGAACAAAGTATGTGAAGAACCAGAAAAACAAGATACGACCAAGAAATAAGGATTCACAGTGGATGGGAACTTATAAACGGGCGATCGCAATTGGACTTGCAATCGTTATGGCACTGGTCTTATCGGGAAAAGTATATCAAAAGCTTTGAAGAAAAAAGGCAGAAAAAATACGACAAAAAGAAGGAGAGACGAAATGAAAAGAAATCTGATGAAT
>ENA-OPRR01000057-OPRR01000057.1-human-gut-metagenome-genome-assembly--contig:-NODE-57-length-118188-cov-29.286804_pt1 | contig 118188 bp, 155 predicted proteins | sample MGYA00241796_ERZ501883 | MGnify/ENA primary metagenome ERZ501883 (study PRJEB25962, sample SAMEA2042406) | human gut metagenome | biome: human gut; feature: human-associated habitat; material...
TAAATTTGTTAAAAGCGTATATATCTATAAATTTATATACAAGCGTATAGATATATAGATTTATATTAAAAGTTAGTATTTTTATTTTATATTTATAAATTTATAGATATATACAAGTGTTAAGATATATAAATTTATATAACTTGTTTATAGATATATAAATTTATATAAAAATATTTAATTTTATTTTTTTAGTTATATAGATTTATATAACTATACAAGTGTTAAGATATATAAATTTATATAGATAGTCTATATATCTATAAATTTACATACAAGCATATAGATATATAAATTTAAAAATAGGGTATTGACAAACAAATTCATATATGTTATAATACAATCATAGCAAGAAATACTAGACAAATATTATTACGTTCATAAATTGTTTACAATTAGTACATATATTGTTTACAGATAGGGTATTGACTTTTGATTCAAAATGTGGTATAATAGCCTTACTTCACACGAAAGGAGAGAAAACAATGGAATTTGATAATGGCACATTTGATATTGACATTTATTGTAACATGTGCGATTCAAACAAGTATGAGTTAGAATATGACGCTGAAGAAAATTGTGTAATTGTTACTTGTTCAGACTGCGGTAATATAGATAGATTATATTTTGACAAATAATTCGATTGGAGCGTTTAAATGTATCCTAGATTTGAAAAAGTAAGCTATGAACAGTTCTATGATGCTATGTCGGAAATCATAGACATTGAATACAAGGATGAATTTATTAAATCAGCTTATGAATCACTTTCAATTCCTCAACGAGCTACAAAAGGTTCTGCTGGATATGATTTCAAAGCACCATTTACATTTACACTAGAACCCGGTAAAGAAATCAAAATTCCAACTGGAATTAGATGTTATATGCCAGAGAACATGGTGTTGTTTATTTTCCCAAGAAGTGGACTCGGTACTAAAAACCGACTTCAATTAAACAACACAACAGGTATAGTGGACAGCGATTATTATTATTCTTCAAACGAAGGGCATATTATGGCTACTCTAATCAACGACAGTAGAACAAATAAAACCCTAACTGTTGAAGCTGGTAAAGGATTTTGTCAAGGTATTTTTCTGAACTATTTTACTACCGCTGATGATTCTTCTAACGGAATTAGAGATGGAGGGTTTGGTAGTACAGATGGTAATATTGTATAACGATGATTCTTTGATGTACAAGGATATAAAAGCATTTCTTGACATTAAACATGTGGAGTACACAGAAGTTCCAGCCGCTGATAGTTCATATGTATTGAGCGTTGGTGGTACTTTGTATAATTATCATGCGGCGTTGGCTTGGGTTGACAAGCAATAAGGTGGTGAAGATGATAGATAATTTTGATTGTTTCATGGCTGGACACAAAGTTATAACGAATCGTGGAATTGTAAATATTGAAGATATAAAAGTCGGTGATATGGTTCTTTCACATGATTTAACTTATAACATGGTAAATAAAGTTAATAGCTATATACACAGTGGTGACTTGCTTACTTTTACAATAAAAAATATTGATGAATCTGTAACGTGTACACCAGAACATAAATTTCTTACTTTTGAATCTGGATGGTTAGAAGCTAAAAACATTACGTTTGACCACCACATTCTGTTGGCGAATATGAAAGACGACGATGTAAATAGTTATAGTGAAATAGTAAGTATAAGCGCTTCGTATGATGTTGTTGAAATGGTATATAATTTGTGTGTAGATAAGACACATTCTTATGCTGTAAACAATATTATCGCTTATGGTGACTAATAAATACAAACACAAAATGGAGATTTTATGGATATAATTCTATACTCAAATCATTGTCCGCAATGTATGATATTGGAAAACATTCTAAAGACAAAGAAACTTGAATATACGATTTTCACAGACGAAGATGAAATGATTAAGATGGGTTTTAAAAGCATGCCTATGCTTTCAGTTGATGGGGTTATATACAATTTTAGGGATGCTTACAATTTAATTGAAAAGATTGGGGATTGATTTTCTTGAGCATTGAAAAATACAAAAATCAGTATACTAAGTATTTGAACTTCATTGATAGATACAGGAAAGCAGTAAATGCCTCTACTGGTAGTGAGGTCGATTCAAATGCTAACGTTGAACATAAAAATGTAACTACATGTACTGGTGAAATGTATAAAAAAGAAGCAATCGGAACAAATCGGCTTCTTATGATAAATAAAATCACTGAGTTGTATGGGCAAGAGTTGGCTGAAGAATATATTAGGCAGTTAGATTCGCATGAGATATATAGGCACGATGAAACAAACCCAATGTTGCCATATTGTGTAAGTATCACAATGTATCCATTTTTGTTTAGCGGGACAACAAATATTGGAGGAAATTCAGAGGCCCCGAAACATCTTGATTCGTTCTGTGGAAGCTTTATAAACTTGGTATATGCAGTTGCTTCGCAGTTTGCGGGCGCTGTTGCCACACCAGAATTTCTGATGTATATGGATTACTTTATTAGAAAGGATTTCGGTGATGATTATTATAATCATGTAAATGAAAATGTAATCCTTGGAAAAGAGCCTAAAACATTAGAGAACCTTATAGAAAATAAATTTCAGCAAGTTGTATACACGATTAACGACCCTGCTGGTGCTAGAAACTTTCAATCTGTATTTTGGAATATAGCGTATTTTGATAAGCCATATTTTGATGGTATGTTTAGTGAGTTTATGTTTCCAGATGGTTCAGCTCCTAAATGGGAAAGTGTTAATTGGCTTCAGAAAAAGTTTATGAAATGGTTTAACGCCGAAAGACTGAAGAAGATTTTGACGTTCCCCGTTGAAACTGTTAATCTCCTAAATGATGGAAAAGAATATGTCGATAAAGAGTGGTATGATTTTACCGCTGAAATGTGGAGTGAGGGTCATTCATTCTTCTGTTATACGAGTAATAGTGTTGACGCGCTCGCATCTTGTTGTAGAGTTCGTAATGAAGTAACAGAGAACACATTTTCATATACGCTTGGTGCGGGCGGAATAAGCACGGGCAGTAAAGGCGTTATGACTATCAACCTTAACAGACTTATTCAAAATTTAGTAAAAGAAAAAGGCAAGATTACGCTTGAAGATATTAGCGAAAGAGTAGCGGAACAAGTAGAAAAAATTCATAAATATATGATTTCGTATAACGAAATTGTGAAAGACAACCTCAAAAACCATATGCTTCCAGTATATGATGCTGGATATATTTCAATGGGAAAACAATATCTTACTATTGGAATTAATGGGTTTGTAGAGGGGGCAGAATTTTTAGGGATTCAACCTACTGTAAATGACGAATATTTCAAATACGGAGAAGCTATTCTCAAGCCTATTTATACTATAAACAAAAGAGATAGAACATCAGAAATAATGTTTAACACAGAGATGGTGCCCGCAGAAAATCTGGGTGTTAAAAATTCAGGTTGGGACAAAAAGGATGGCTTATATGTGCCTAGAGAGTGTTATAATAGTTACTTCTATCGTGTAGAAGATGATAGTGTAAATCTTATTGATAAGTTTATATTACACGGAGAAAAGCTAACAAAATATCTTGATGGTGGTAGCGCCCTTCATGCCAATCTGAACGAACATCTTACCAAAGAACAGTATAAACATTTGCTCGATACCGCAATGTCAACAGGATGTTCATATTTTACATTCAACGTTCCAAATACAATCTGTAACGAATGCGGCCATATTAGTAAACACCGTTTGAATAAGTGTGAAAAGTGCGGTAGTGAAAATCTTGATTATGCTACAAGAGTAATTGGATATCTTAAAAGAATTTCAAATTTCTCTGAGGCACGTCAAAAAGAGGCTTTTATTAGACATTATGAATGATTTAAAATATATAAACTATGATATTGTTTTTCAAGAAGTGCCAAATGAGATTTCTTTAGTGTTCAATATTAGTGGTTGCCCTCACAAATGTGAGGGTTGCCACTCAAAATATCTATGGGAATACACTGGTAATTATATGAAAGATGATTATATAAAAATAATTGATTCGTATAAAAACTATATTACCTGTGTTTGTTTCATGGGTGGCGACCAAAACATAGCAGAACTTTATACTATGTGTAGAACAATTAAAGATATGATTCCTAATATGAAGATATGTATTTACAGTGGGCTACAAAGTATAACATCATTTTCAGAAATCATATCCGATAATCTTATTGACTATTTGAAGATTGGCCCATATGTTAAGTCTCTTGGTGGTTTAGACTCTTGCGAAACGAATCAAAAGATGTATAAGATACACGGTAATGATATGACAGATATAACATATTTGTTTAGAAAGAAAGGTTAATCATGTTACAAATATTTGTTACACAAGATAAAGAACACGAAGAAAAAATAAGGGCCGCTTTGAAAAACAATGATGGGTATTGTCCTTGTAAACTTGGCAAACTACAAGAGAATATTTGCCAATGCGAGGAGTTCTTAAACCAAGATAGTGAGGGTTTTTGCCATTGTAAACTATACTTTAAAGCAGAGGTATAATAATGAGGTCAATTAAATTTGTAAAAGAGCTTTATGGAAACGCTGAGAATATGCCAGATGATTCATTTTTTATAAAAGATTTTGATTTGGCATACGAAAAGCGTGACACACTATCTATGTTGGAGAGCGCAATACATTCCGAATTACCATTTGAGGGCATTCAAACTACGAACGACGAATCAATACAACGCTCTTTGACTATTAAATTCAATAATGATGCCGAATTCAACGCCACGAGATGCGCAGTAATTTATAATGATGGCGATTGTGATGATTTCATAGTGAGCAATTTGCTTGAAACATTTTGGAAAAATCTTGATATACCTGATGGTATAGCGCCAGAAAATTATGCTGATGATTTCTGGAAATATGATTTGGAATTTGAAATTGGGAACTGTATTGTTTACAGCGAAAATGGAGAGTTTGAATCATCTTACGAGAATGAAAACGGAGAAAAAGTTCCTGTAAAAACAAATAAGAAAACAATTGGTGTTCTACCGTATAAAGTGTCATTCTCAAAAAGAGAAGAATCATAAATTATGGCGTGTAAAAAAGGCTAACCCGTATGGGTTAGCCTTTTATTTTTATGCTAAAGCCGCCTGTGCTTCGGCAATTTTGTCTTTTAGACGCTCATTTTCTTCTAATAAGTTCTTGTTTTCAGCCTCTATTCCCTCAATATATTTCTTGAGGGCTTCATTTTCTGAAACCAATTCTTTATTCTTTTCTTCTAAGACATTGACTTTGGCCAGCGCTTCATCAACCTGTTTCATCAAATCTTCAAGCTGTTTCATAAGTTCTTCAATTTGCTTTACAAGTTCACTCGTTGGAGCTTCTGGTTCTGGTTCAGGCGTAGGCTCTGGTTCAGGAGTCGGTTCCGGTTCGGGTTCCGGGGTTGGCTCCGGTGTAGGTTCCGGGTCAACCGGAGTGTCAATTATTTCACATCTTCCATCTGGTAAATTATATACAGCATAGTAAGAATTACCATTTGTATATCTGAACTGACACCAGTAAAGTTCTTCCTCGTGAGCCTCAGTATCCATCGTAATAAGGGGATATGTTCCAACTGGAATATAATCGCTATCTCCAAATTTTACAACGTCACTTGTGTTTCGAGACATGAAAGCCTGATTCTTGTTTGGGGTTATAATCTTCAAAGACTTATTATCAACAGCTACATCAATGGTAGCATCAACAATTTCACATCTATCATCTGGAAGATTATACACAGCATAGCAAGAACTTCCGTCTGGAAGCCTAATTTCGCACCAATAGAATCCCTGTTCTCCTACTGTGTTTTCTTTGCTGATAATCTTATAATCACCGATTGGAAGATAATCAGAATCGCCAATCTTTATAACATCATCTACGTTCTTTGAGCCGAAGCCTTGACACTTATTTTCTATTTTTACTCTATATCTTAGAACAGACAAATTTTCCACGTCTCCACCACCTGTCGAACCTCCGCTAATTATAGACGGATAATCTTTATAAGCAATGTTCATATCAACATTACCAGATATTCCCGATACTGAACCTTTAGAACTATACTGCCATATTGTATATGGGCCTGTATATGACGGATTCCCTGTGTAATCAGCAATCCACAAATCATATGCGCTCAATTGGCTCATATCTAAAAGTGTTTTAGCGAAGTTTGTGTATGTATATAATATAGGATAGTATCCAAGATTTTTCGTTTCGCTCAAAAATGCCTTACATATGTCTGTATTTGTTTGTTTACCTATCTGTGAATACAAAGCACTATCTTCACAATCGAAAGCAATAGGCATTGTAATAGTATATGGTTTTACCTTTTCAGCAACGGCTTTCGCACATGCTTTTGCGGCACTAACAGTTTTAGCGTATGAATACACATATACGCCAACATTTATTCCTGCGGCTATTGCGCCAGCCATATTTGTTTGATAATATGAGTCGTATCCCTCATTTATTGTACCATCATAGTTACAATATCCAACTCTGATAAAAGCAAAATTGTATCCAGCCGCTTTTACTTGTGGCCAGTTTATAGCGCCTTGATATTTGGATACGTCAATGCCTTTTATTTCGGTGTTTGTATTAGAATTGTCATTTGACGAATTATATATTCCAACAGAGTTAGAACATCCAGCATATTTTGTTGGGTCAAGCCCTTTCCCACTTCTTGTTGCTCTCACTTCAAGATGGCAATGTTTGATTGGTGGATTAGCGAGTGCGGCGTTTCCGCTGTTTCCCATAATAGCAATAGCGTCACCAGTTTTCACTTTTTGTCCAACTGATACTAAGTTTTTTTCGTTATGGCAAAAATAGATAAAGTTCACGGCGTCAGGAGTTTGGTTAGCGTCTAGCTGTACGCATACATACCAGCCCCATTCCCAAGTTAAATCACCTGTGCTTTTATCTACTTTACGAGAGGAAACGACTGTGCCACTAATAGATTTTCCACTATAATCTGGCATCAATATAGTTGTACTGTCCAATCCAACCAAATCTATACCGCCATGCCAAGTCTTTCCGTTTCCTCTTGTATATCCATAACAGCTATAATAATACGGAACTTGCGTTCTTCCAGTATAAATAGACATGTTGTTCTCCTTTATACATAAGCTGTATAGTAATTATATTATTGGCCCATTTTAGCAATAAGCTCTTTCATCGCTTTTATATCAGTTTCCTGATATGTTAATTGCTCCAAATTAGCAATTAAATGATATTCTGTAACTACTTCACCAGTAGCAACATTTACACTATCATATCTACCAATACCAATTGATACAGGTTCATTGTATCTTTCATATGTGATAGTGCTGTTTGATTCAGTGTTTATGATTTGAATTGTTTTTGTTAGTTCCTGATTAGAGAATAAAGCAATAAATTCTGTATCAGACATTGAAGATTTGTCCATGTGTATTTCTATATGACTTCTTACCGTAGACGAATAGCTAGGGTAAACAGCCGTCATAGGCAACACTTCATATTCATCGCCATTAGAAAGTTTAATTTTTACCATTATATATACCTCGTTATGTAGTACACCAGCATTTGTTCAATACAAGGTGTATAGTTGCTTGAGTTGTGCTACTACTACGACAAAATATACCAAGTGCCCAGCTGTTTTGTAGACTTGCTACATTTACCGTGAGTGTAAAACGCTTTGAAACAGCCCCATTACCCCAACCCTGTCCGTTTGGGTCGTTGTGATATGTATTAATTGAGTTGTCCCAATTTATACCCGTAACAGTAGGCCAACCGCCATTTATACTATAATTATCAAAATTTCCAATTCCAACCATTCCACTCGCATATGGACTTACATAGTAAACCGAATAGTCAAAGTTAGCATAGTTGTATGGAGTAAGATTGACGACGGCATATACCGCCGCGTCATTAGCAACGTTTCCAGATACTTCTCTTTCAATTATAGTTGGAGGAGCAGTATTTGTTTCATTTGTTTTACTTCCACGCACATACCATGTAGAGCCGGGATATACTTGTGCGTCTCTTTTCCACACTAAAGTATTGTTATAAAACACTTGGTCGGATGCTTGATTATTTAGATATACGTTCTGAGAAGTAGCAACATTTGTGTTATTATAAAATAATGCCATATGCTCACCGCCTTACGAGTAGGAAATCCACAAATTGCCATTGTAAGACATAACTATATTAGATGAACGAGCAGAGTCAGCACTGTCAGCATGTACACAAGCAAAATATTTCCTTGCTCCGCCATAACTACCAGTTCCACTGTAATTAAGCCACCAAGCATAGTGGTCGTTGGTCGCTTTTGATATAGTTTCGCCTTTAATATTGCCTGTAACACCAGTAGCATTGGTGGCTGTTCCAGCAGACGTAGCATATGGTGCTGTAATAGTAGCTGCCACATCACCGTTTTTATATTTAAGTCTTATTGTGTTTCCGCTTGTGTCAAGTGCTGCGGCATAGGATGATACAATAGGATTTCCAGCAGAATCTTGAGTTGCTTTCAGTGCTTCATTGGCATAATTAACTTTGCTTACTACTTCATCAGAACTATTTCCGGTATATATAACGCCGTCTTTATCAATGGCAATTTGTCCGTAGCTCAATAGGGGGGGGCAGCCGTTACCGTAGCATCGGTACTCTGCCTAAGAACTTTTATTGACATAGATATTCACCCTTTTGGCAAATTAGTTTTCGCCAACTATTTGTTTATATTCGGACTCCGAAATCCACAAAGGCACATAAGAATATAATTGTTCCTTTGTTATATTTCCCATAGTATATTGAATTTTTAAGAAATCAAACATTTGAAACACCCCTAGACAACATTACAAGCATTGCTTCTTCTAAAGCAGCAACTCTATCGTTATAACTCGACATTGGAGCTGGGCGGTTTGCTATTTCGGCTTCTTTTTCTTCATCGCTACGCTCTACTGGAATGTTGTTTTCAAGTTTATAGTTGGCGCATCCTCGAGCATCATAGAGTGGCTGTGGGAAATAATTTCCTTGCGCGTGGTGGTATTTGTCGCCATACCCTTCATCAATAGCCGTCCAGCCCGCCGTGTCAGCCATAAACGCGATGCTGTTTACCTCTACAATTCGTCCCGTTTCATCTGCTCGCACATATACTGTATACTTTTCATCCATTGTTTTCCCTCCTCATATGTCCGCAGACAAATCAAAATAACCTAACATCGACGCTGCGGCCGCATTTTGCCCTCGCTCAGTTATTTTTGTTTCTACTGTAAAGGCCATTGGCTGGGCATCTAAGGCGTTAATTGTGCAACCAAAAGTATATGGCGTACCATGAGCCGAAATTGTTGGCTTAATTCGCATAACTTGTAGTGTAGACTGAGAAAAACGATAGCGCATATCTTTCAATGTAGGATAGATTCTCCAGTCCGCATAAACACGTTGAAAATACCGCAAACACTCCGCAAGCTCCGCCCCGTATCCCTTCGGCACATACGGTGTAGCAAAGTTTCCAAACTCCATCTTTATCCAATCAACAGTTATAGACTGTGATACATTTACAACCATTGTAAGAAGAGCGGCATGTTCAGCTTTTCGTGTAATCATTTTAAAACCGCCCCACGTAGTCTCTAATAGGAACGGAGCGTCAGCAACAGTATCTCCATATTGTGGTATTGTTGTTGTAAATATTTGTCTAGTATCGTTTATAACAGAGCTTACAGTTATGGTATCACCAATAGATACATTTTCTAAAGGGATATACTGTCTAAACTGGTTGCCATATATCCCTAATGTGCTATTTGACGTGTAAGTTCTTGTTTGGACATCAAACGTTCCGCCCAGAACCTGCCATCTATCTATTGAGTATTTTGGAGCAGCGTCTGTGTTGCTATAACTGGTTTGATTACGTTGATTTATAGGATTAAAGAAGTTTGTGTTGTCCAATAAGTTCGGATTGGATGTTTGAGAATATTTTTTAACACTCATTTGCTCGACTGGACTGTTAGAGCTGTCACCCACATACATACTTCCGGCCCTGTCACACGCAATTATTCCATATTCTGTGGTGGGGGGGGGCAACGGCTCTGTGGATGTTGATGATATTGTTTGTCTTAATATTTTAATTCCCATAGTCGTCACCCATCATAAAAACCATCATCATATGTTATGCTTCCAGCGGTGCTAAGCGTCACAGTGTCACTAAATGTAGTCGCGCCAGACACTGTACCGCCTGTAATTGGAAGGGCACCAACATTGGCGGCTGTTATATTAACCTGTCCTTCTCGATAGGCAGTTTCTGCATTTCCTTTTACGCCATATACCCTTCCTCTTGGAGCGCTCCATGTTCCATTAGCGTTTAGATAGTACGATGGGTGGCCAGAGTCTAATTTTGGGCATAATCCTGGTGCAGAGCTGCTAGCCAATGCCCCGCTAAGAATCATACTCCTATTCGCTAATGCTGTGATTCTGCCATATTGGTCTATCGTTATATGTGGCACATTAAAAGCAGAGCCAAAATTAATTGTTCCTGAAGCGCTTGGTCCAACGCTTTGGCTTGTAGTGCCCGGAAATAACGCAACTAAATATATATTGTATTCTCCATCAGTCGTAGACGGTTTAACGGATATTGCTGTGCTTCCTTTGTAAATACTTCCAGTAGGTATGCTCCATTCTCCGTCTGAACAAAGATACCTTGTTGATTGGCCAGAAGTCGGAGCGGGAACCAATCCGCTTGTACCTGCTGCTGTTGTTGTAGCGCCTGTGAATACGGAATATGTCGTATCCTCCCAAGGCACATTAACATACGCTTGCCCAGAAGTATTAAGTTCAATAGGGTAATTCTTCCCACTTTCAGTGTACCCTATCTTAATTAATCCAAGTGTGCTAGATGTAGCTTGAGAATATGTTGTATTTGTATCTGTCCATGGAACATTTACAAACATCTTATCATCAGCATCAAGTTCTACTGGATAGTTTCTGCCACTTTCCGTATATCCAACCTTAACAAGTCCCAACGCTGTTGATGTCGCTGCGGAATATGTTGTGTCTGTGAACTTAGCGCCAGATGGTACAGACGAAGCTATTGTAAACCCTGTTGATTTAATTTTACCAGTCGTTCCATCAAAAACAGCCACTTGTCCAGACGTTGGGACTGTACCGATAACTCCAACTTCAGTTGGTGTATATGTCGGTTTATTCGGCTCTTTTGCCCATGCTGATACGTCAGATGCTGGACGAGCATTAGATAGTCTGGAATCATTTCCCTGACATACAGTGCCAGCGGCACTTCCGAAATTCTTGTTGAACGCCGTATTCTTAGCAAATGCTGGTTCAGCTCCTATGGAAGTAGGAGTGGGTTCGGATGGTAGTGTTATACTTCTACTATCAGCCGATGTTATCTGTCCCCTGCTATTCACACTTATATATGGTACATCAATAGAATCTCCGAACCCCGCACTACTATCTTGTGATGGGCCGTAAGAACCAGCAGTTACGCCGCTATTGCTTATTGAAAAAGAGGTGCCATTAAGGGATAATCCAGTACCAGCCGTATAAGTTGTGTCAGTGAATTTAGCTCCCTCTGGCACCCTTGTCCCTATTGTGTATGGTAAAGATTTATAGCCTAATGTTCCATCGCCAATCTTCACCTTGCCAGTATCAGTCTCAACCAAAAACTCGCCCTCAAGGTAAAGTTTGTTGGCATTATTAAAGTTAGTGGAAGTATCATGCTTTTGTTGCTGTCTGGCATCTAAGGTTATATTAGCCATTTAATACCTCCCCTTTCTTAATGGTAATTATGCGTTCCCGCCATTAAGAATAAAGGTATCAGTTGTTCTTAAAAGCGTATCAGAGTCTGTCAGTTCAGTAGAAGCGTGAGTAACCCAGTTCGCGTTTGCTCTCGCTGTTGTAAAGTACAAGTTGCTACCCTCAGCAACCTCGGACGTTGTAAGCGTAACAGCTCCAGTAAGTCCGTTTACACTCGTAACGGCGTCAGTTGGTGTTTCAAGTTCTACCCAGTTCGCCAACGTAGTAGCAGGAGCAACTTTAAGAATAAATGTCTTATTTACATCAGTACGAACAGCTACGTCGCCCTGCTGTGCCTCAAGAGCAAGCATTGCTGCTTGGCTATCAACAACAAACGTGTCAGTAATGGCAATTGCGGGGATAACAGCTTCACTAAGTTTACCACCAGCGCCAAGAACAGGTACATTACCCTCGGCAGTACCAAAGTCTTTTGCCGCCGCTGTTCCAGCGTCAGAAATCTTAGAAAGAGTAAGCTCAGGAATGTCAGCCGCTGTAAGATTTGCAACACCCTCTGTTACTCGTCCTTTGGCATCAACTGTAACCTTTGTGAAAGTACCAGCCACAACACCGCTGTTAGCAAGCACAAGAGGAATTGTTACGTTAGCACTACCGTCAAACACAGGAGATGTGCCAGTAGCATCACCAGCAACAGAAATTGTACGTCCAGTAGCCAATGTGGTAGCGGTATCAGCCGCCGCAGCTTCCGATGCCTTACCGATTGTCATTGTACCGTCAGCACCGATTGTTACTGTATCTATACCCTTGGCAGTAGATTTAACAACACCGCCAGTTTCTGCTGTGCCATAATCAGTATTCTTTACATATTCACTGGGAACGGCTGTAAGAGCACCTAAATCATCTGCTGTAACCGTAACATTGGCAGAACCATTAAATGTCTTAGAACCAGCAGTAAGCGTGCCTGTGGTAGCATTTGCTGTGTCGGCTACAATTGCCGCGTTTACATATCCCTGTTCGGCCTTTGGGTTGTTGGCAAACTGCGATTTCAACATGTCGCCAGCGCCAAGGTCGCTCAAATCATCAGGGGTGACAACCTGTTTCCATACAGCCTGATTTGCTGTGTTATTGAATAACAGATATGCTTTGTTTGCGGCTGTATCAATCCACATTGCGCCAACATCATATCCAGAATCCGTAGGTGTCGGAGCCTTATTCATAATAATTGCGCCAGTAGCGCTCGCATATTCAAGCGTTTTCCAATCGCTTACTCCGTCACCGAATTTAAATTTTCTAGTATCTGTTTCTACACCCATTTCACCCTTTAAAAGAACGGGGTTTTGTGTAGTCCAGTTATTTTTAGTATCATTTCTTATTTGAATTTTTACATCTAATGTTGTATTAGCCACGAGCTTTCCCTCCTGATATAATATCTATCTCACTATAATCAGAGCCTACACAATAATACTTTAAATCGGTATCTGACCATCTATAAGTCCTATTTGTAGAAGTTTCGATATATATATTCTTTTCGCTTCCTATGTTTGGGAACTCAATAGCAGTCTCTTTTGTAATTGTTTCGGTCTTTGTATCTTTCAGCTCTTGATATTGAGCATCGGCTTGTTCTTTATATTCATTTACAAGTTTGACGTATGCTTCATAGTCGGTTGGTGTAGGCGGAGGACTTGGAATATTCTCGGCATTATATGGTGCTGGTTTAACCGGAACCATTACTTCATTTGTCGTAATTCGCTTAGTATCTGTAAACCCATACAATGATACTGTGAAATTAGGAGAAGTAATAACCTCCCATGGAACCAAACACACATTGCCAACAATTGGAACTGTAAAGTTTTTGTCCTCAGTCGTATTATTGAATACGGCATTCTGCGCTACTTCTTCCCAATCATATGAAAAGTCAAACATAGCATATAAATAATTATATGTACCCCCAACTACCTTTTGACAATCATTTCTAGTAAGTCTTTGTTTGTTTACAGAAAAACTAAGCATAAGTCACGTCCCTCTCTGTTCCCAGCCCTCGGCTTTGTCAATCACGACTATATCTTCGTCTTTCAAATTACCAAGACTTTTGATTTTATCAAGAGCCTGTTTCCCGTAAACTGTATATGATAATGTGATAATGATTGCTACTATGGCTAATACGCTAACACCTTGTATACTCTCAGAATATTGTGGAGCAACATTGTATATTTCTATGAGTTTTGTAATTCCAGAAAGCCCAGCGGCAAGAATATCGACGCCGAGAACAACGCCGATATTCCTAACAACGCCAGTAAGAAGTGTTTTCCACTGGAACTCATTTGTCTTAGACGCGATAACCGAACCTAAGATACTATTGGAAAAAGCACAAAACAACATAAAGATTCCAAAAGATGATACCATTACTAAGCTATCTAATACAGCGTTTAAAATTTCATTCAACATAGCTAGGCATCCTTTCTATATGTCATTTAGGAGACACCCATTTCATACAGTTTCTGCTCAACATATGTCCTCTGTTCCAGAGTAACATACAGACACATTACTTCTGTGGTTTCTCCTGTTTCGTGACTTGTAGTTGAAACGAGTTTCTTACCAATACTAGTCACAATGCAATAGTGACGATATAAACACTCATAAGCGACATCGCCGCCGTCTCCTGTTTTGGTGATGCGGAGTTCATCCGTTGCGGACTCGTCCGAAAACACCTTTTCGAGCGCTTCTAATGTCATTGCGCTTTCATCAATGTAAATTTCCATTTTGCTACGAATATTCGGCAATCCGCTTGGATATACCGTAGTAGGTTCAAGAACTTCATATTCTTTGCCATTTTTAAGTGTTACTTTTATCATAATTGTCTCTCCTTTAAACCAGATAACAACCGTTCATTAATATTGTTGCGTTTTTACCCAAGTGAGTAGCGCCAGATTCAACCTCTAACATCAAATAATAATTCCCATTTGGGGAGTTTATATTGAATTTAGTGCTTGCGGTATATGTTGCGTCGAATCCGTTTGCTTCGGAATAAATAAGCTGTTGAACAACATTCCCGTTTATATCACTCAATGCCACCTTGATATGTGAAAAGCTATTTGTGATAAATGCCCGGAGATTGGCAAAATATATTTGTGAATAACCTATTGTGCTAAATCCACCAAGCATAACACGCCCATATCCGCGTTCTGTGCCGCCGAATGCATCAACCTTGATATCTGTACCGCTGTTTGTAACCGTAAAGTATGCGGCGTATCCAAGGTTCTGTGTATTGGCAACAGGAGCGCCGGGATATACAGTGTACTCTTTCTTCCAAACCTCAACGTTGTTACATGACACAGTTTTGCAATATGTTCCATTAAATATAACATTGCCAGAAGAAGGGATATTTGTGCCATTAAAACTTAAAGCCATAATAACACATCCTTACCATGTAATTGATAAACTGGTTCCATTAAGAGCCATATTCAGTGCGTGACCGTTTATTCTTTGAACCGAAATATTTGGCCATGCGGTTCCGGCAGCATTAGAAGATGCAAGGTTAACGTATGTTTTCTCTGCATTAGCGTAAATAGCGCTTATAGAACCATCTGTCCCCGACCAGTTGTTATTGTAAATAACGATATTATTTGAGCTTCCAGCACTGGTAGAATATGTGGCATTATCAGCATATACAGAGGCGTAATACTTTCTCGCGCCGTCTTTGTTCCCGCTTCCGGTGTAGTTAAGAAACCAAGCATATGGAGAAGCAGTTTGTACTGCTATACCCATCTCTTTAATTGACGTTGCTACATTTCCCGCACTATTAGCATAAGGAACAGTTATTGTCGAAAGATTTTCACCAATTTTATTCTTTAGAACAATTGTATTGTTGGCAACGCCCAAAGAGTTCGCGTATGTCCCTGTTATTTGATTACCAAGATTATCTGTGTCAGCTTTAGTGGCATACCCAACCTTGGTGGTTCCGTTAAGTATATTTGTGAATCGTTTGAGTATTTTGCCAAATAAAATAGACAATTTATCGCCAGAAGCTATGTCAGTATCGGTAGCAGCCTCTGTAAAAGTAACAGTAACATCAGAGCCGTCGCCAGTTTTGTCAAGTTTATTGAGAAATGCTGGTGTTCTATCGGTTACAAAATCTGTCATTTTGACTTCAACTTGGCCGCCTGTTACAACAGTGAGCGGACCGGCTGTGTTGTCGAAGTCAACAGGGTCGGTGGCGTAGGTTTCGGGGGTGGCGAGCTGATAGGCAACTTGTACGGGTGTTCCTGCTTCTTTTTGGGCGGCTAAATAAGCTTTAAAGGCGTGGATATAAGTACCGGAATCGCCCGCAACAAAGCCATACTCAAGCAATATATCCCTTGGCATGCCGAAAACAAGGATAGTATTGTAAATTTGGAATCCAGAATTTACGCCACCGGAAACATTGGCTCGTTCAAAATGAGAACAAATCGCATTTTCACTATTATTGGGTGATGATAATACGCCGTATATATTAAACTGTTGAACATTGGCAGAAGCATCTATATTTCCGAGGTTTACACCCTCCGTCCCGTCCAGCTCCACAAAGCCCGTCTGGTACTCCGTCAAGCACACGTCCAGACCGTTTGTGCCGTCGTAGCCCGCAACTTGCACATAAACAATCAATGGCTTGGACTTGAGTTTGTTTTTAAACTCTGTAACAGTACTGCACGAAAGGTCAGAAACCGCCACCATAAGTGTGTTGCCACTAAGATAGATGCCAGTTGTTTTATCAAAATCATCAATAAGAATATTTTTATACTTATTGGATAGACCTTTCCTAATCGACGCCGTTCCTGCTGTAATCGCAAAGGTATGGGTGGTGCCAGAACGAAGCGTCCAGTTTTCAGCATCATCACCGACAAACACTAGCCGTTTATTGTATTCGCTGTTTGCTCTAGTAACACACTTATCAGCAACTTCACCAATTCGATGTAACTCACGCGGTATAGGTAATTGTGTTATACTACCGTTGTATGGCTCATAGGGTAATGCGGTTGAACCAACGTTTAGCATGGGGTAGACTGTGACATTATCAGCAGTTTGTCCAGCTCTTACTGAAACATAAAACGTGTCAATTATGTCGCCAGTTGCTATATTAAAGGTTCTAGTGTGTAAAGAATTATTGATTGAAAACCATTCAATGGCACCACTTACTCGTTTTATTTTTATTTCAATTTCTGCTCCACCAGTAAGACTAGATGTGCCAGATAAAGTATAGCTACCAGCAGGAAGAGACACATTATATCCGGTATAATGAACTGCTGAAGCTGACGTTGAGTTCGTCCCATTAACTGTAACACTTTTGTTGGGGTTTACAGTGAATGTAATACCACTTTTTGTTTCAGTTTCAGTATTGTTTATAAATAAGTTGTTACCACTTACTTGTATACTATCTACACCGTTCATTGAAATCGGTGCCGTGGTTGTACCAGATGTTTGAGGGTTGTTGCCGTAGACGGCAACCGAACCAATGCGATTTTCGTCAACATACTCAACTGTAACAGGCTCACCACTATACACAGCGGCGGCACTGTTTGCCATATTAGCCACTTGTACAACATTGCCGTTTTCATCAAGCGTAGCAATACCATTGGGTTGTGCGGCTTTTTTGCCAGAGCTTTCAATCGTGCCATCGTCAGCTATTTGCAAGATATCCCCAGCTTCACCTGTTACAGTGATAGAAGAAGCACTGGTAATTCCAATAACGACAAATCGTGTGCCATCATATAAACACAATACAGGGCTATTAGCAACAAAATCGCCAGCTTCTACTGCTTTGAGGACGCCATCAGAACCATATTTCATAACATCTTTATTTGTGGTTCCGTTAATATTGATTTGTACAGCACCAGTGTTCTTTTGATTCAACGAAAGAACAATAAGCTGTTCGTTTTTATATCCGGGATAGTTCGCTACACTAGCAGTATATAACGAACCAGAAGAATATGTACCTTTTACAACAAATGCTGACGGTGTAGCATTTATGCTATCAATAGCATCAGAATGTTGCTTAAGCACAGTATCTATAACATAAAAGTTACTTGTACTCTGACTGCCAGCGGTGGCAACACGGAAATCCAAGAACCTTACATCAGTGTCAGTGCTGCTATACACTGAAAAGCTATAATTCGGCGTTGTAGCCATTTAACCACTCCTTTTTTATTTCTTTACCATGTCGCCTTTATTTGTGGCAATAACAAGGTGCGGCTTTTATAATTGTGAAGATTATGACATAATAAAATCCAATTCTCCAAGCGTACTACCGTCCATCTCACCAAGCGTTTTTGGGTCTAGTTCACCAAGTAATCTAAATCTACCAACTAATGGCTGTGCTGTTATTTTCAACATTACTGGTATGGTTGTGGTAGCCTTGACAAGCATTTTCATACTTGCTACAATATTGCTTGTCATGGTAATAGTAATGAGATTTGATACTATCGACTTGAAAGAGACAATTAAATTGGTTTTTATCGGGGTAACTTTATTTGCCATTAACATTCTAAGTTTGACACGATTAGCTACTACTGAAAACAAATATTGTGTCTTAATAGTAACCTTTGACAGTAACTTAGCTTTCAAAGAAGATATAATCTTTATTGTGTTGATGTTGTTGAACAGCAAAGTTACCAGTCTAGGAAACGTAGCTGCTATTATTGTAAATGAACGCTTGGCATTGGCATATATTTTGAACGGCTTCATTTAATTGCCCTCCATTCTAAGATTACACAAGCTGAATCTTCATTGAGTTAATAGCAAACAAAAGAATCGTAGCTGTCTGAACCGTTCTGGGTGTGGTTAGAGCATCATAATAAAGTATATTACCACCCGTTAAGCCATCAGAAATAAATACGTGTGTAATTGTGCCCCAAGCAGTTGTGCTTTCTGGGAACTCAAACTGTACTTTATTCTGTACGATGCCACCCGTGGAATCTGTGAAGTTTGTTTTATTGTTTGTAACCGCCACTCTCTTGTATCCGCCACCTGTTGGTTCTGTAACACCAGTGCCAGCCGCATTTATAGCAGTTGTAGAAAGCCCAATATAATATGTACCATTTGGCGTAAACGATGTAGCGCCAAACAGATAGTTATTGAGTCTGTTGGCCTGATAAGTTGTAATAGCCAAAGAAATCACTCCTTAGTTTATTTATAGGTTATAGTATATGGGTTAGAGTAATACTAACCCATATACTGTGGAATATTTATTTTCCTGCTCTGATTTTTGGAATAATTGTGATAACACCCTGCTGATATACATACTCGTCGCCTTTGTAGTCTACAAGAACAGGCTGTTGTATGAATTTACCAGACAGGTTTTCAGTATTTGAACTGCTAAGTTTTACAACGAAGTTATTACCACCGAATATTTCTCCCGGCAAATCTAAAACGGCTACGTCGGGTTGCCCTACATAACACAGTCTCCAACGCGCTGTTGAACTGCTCAAATCCAAAGGAGTTCCGTCCTTATAGAAATAAGAAAATTCAAGCGTTTCAGAGTCGCCAGCAATCATGGCAAATTCACCTAGCTGATTAACTTCTATACAGAATACGCCATTAGCCATCAATATTCTCCTTCTTTCAAGTCTGGCTCCTTTAGTTGGTAGTTGTCGCATTCGACAAACAGTTCTTCAATAACATTCATAACACCAGCGACAATAGCGCAATTCTGTTTGCCGCTTACTTGAATAGTGTTAAGAGCATTATATATAGATTGCAATTTTTCTTTCATTTTCCGGTTCCTCCGTTATAATATAGTCAATAAAATTGAAATTTCAAGGACGCGCAGCAAGCTGGACTAATAGAAATTTTGTGTCAAATATAGTTTTACAACCGCTTCCAGTTGTGACATATGTTAATTTCAAGGAACAAACATTTGAAGTTACATACACAAACTGTATATCATCAATGACAGGTTCAGTTGGTGCGTGGGTTATTAGCGGTTGACAACAAATCATCCGCTTACAACCCAACCAGAACCACCATATGTAAGTCCTACAACTACTTTTTCTTCGGAATATGTTGGTGTGCCGCCTGAACTTATGCTGGAAACATATCTAATAGTATGTGTTTGTATGCCGGTCACAAAGGTCGTAAAGCTCCAACCAGCAGCTCTACCTTGAAATTTCAAATTTGTGAGGTCAAGGTTCGCGATAGTAGCATTTGTAGCGTTAAGCTGCTGAATTGTAGCCGCATTTGCTGCTAGTGTGTGTACATTAGCCAATTCTACGTTCATTTCGTCAACAAATGCCTTAGTAGCGTACAAAGTGTCTAACTTAGCAGACGTTACAGAACCATCGGCGATATTTCCAGTTTTAATTTGGTCGCCAAGGTTTGAAGCATAAATTCTTCCATTAAACGTAGCAGAACTTGGTGTCCAAGAAAGTAAACTCAATTTACCATATCCATTAGACGCAATATAGTCGCCACTAGCTGTATTATACAGTCTATCAGTACCTATTTGCCATCCGCCAATAGAGCCGCTTGTGGCAGTTATTTTGCCATTAATCACGAGGTTTCCATTCGTGTCAACATAGAACTGATTAGCCCAGTTAGAACTCGTATTTGGCCTTGTCTGTATGCTAATTCCATCAGTTGGGTTTAACTTAATTTGGCTTTTACCATTGTCTGATACAATAGTAAAAGAAGCATTATTGAGTACAGCACCGTTGGAATCCAATACGAAATTGTTATTATCGTTGGTTATCTGTAATTGATTACCAGCGATAAGTTTTCCCACAATTGCGTCCGCCACAAGGCCGAAGACGTTCTGTCCATTAAGGTTTATTTGCCCCAAAGCAAGCCCTGCTGTTTGCCAGTTGTTGCTTGTAAACGCAAGAGTATTGGATGTAAGCCACACTTGGTTAGGGCTATAATCTCCATTATCTGTCTGGTTTCTTCCGCGCAACCCATTCTGGTTAATAACAATTTCTTGGTTTGTGGCATTAATAACGTTGTTCTTTGAAGTATCAAGAGCAGAATTGATAAACTCCGAAACAGTGTTGTTCATTCCACTGTTTACATATTCGCCCCATTTACCAGCATCGAATTTGACGCTAGAACCCGCCTTAATAGCATCACCGAACAAATCTCTAAACGTATACGCACCAGAATCCAGTCTATAACGATTGCCAAACACTAATGAAAAGTTTGTTGGGTCGTCAAGCTGAACATTGAGTTCAAGTAAAACTGGTGTTATACGTTGTCCTTCGTCTTTTTCAATATTAACAATACACCCAAGTTCAAGTTGTGAGCTGAATTTTTGGAACTCTTTTAAGAATAAGAAGTTCACACTGTCAACTGTAAACTCAAAACGCGGCTGTGCTACTCTTGAAAGTACATATTGTCCTTGTGTATACAAAGACATAGCTACGTCTTGAATTTCACCATTATCCATTTCAGTTGTTGTAATGAAACTCTCATTTTGATATGTATTTTCAATGGTGTATGTTTTGAGTTCATTGTATTGCGCTTCTGTGAAATTATTTGCGAAAGACAAAGAGTCATTAATCTGTTTTAAAGAGTTGTTTATGGTTTCAAGTTCGCCATTTATACCAGTAATCTTGTTCTCTTGGGCTGTTACAGCCGCATTAGCCGCGTTCAGCTCATTAACTTTAGCAGTATATTCAGGTGTATTCTTGAGGTCGCCCTCAATCATAACCTTTACAACACCCTCAATTGTGTCTCGCTCTGTTTTTAAGTCCGCTAAATCAGATTTTGCCGTTACTAACTCATTGTTTTTATCTTTATATTGTGTCAATAAGTTGGCATATTGTGGTTGCTTTGCCGTTATAGCTGCTTCCCATGCTTTGATAGCGTCTATTAAATCTTGATTCATCCACTCAGTCGTAGCAAAATAGCTATAATCATATATTGTATTGCTACCAAGTGGGTTTACTGCTGATATACCAAGATTATTGCCACCATACACACTCAAAGCAGTAACAATTTCATCTGATTTTTCAGATATATCAATGTTTTGAATAAGGTTATTGTAGCTTAATATAATATCGGTGTTCTTTATTAGATTCTGTAATGTGTATGCGGATACTGTTCTGGTAAAAGAATCAAACAAGAACACACATTCATATGAGTTTTCGACGTCATTCATCAAAAATTCATATACCGTACTATCTGGAACCTCAAATGTACGATATAGATTCCACAAATCAGCATCAATTTGTCCGATTGTCCAGTTAGACGTTGAAAGAATCTTGCCCATCAAGGTATTTTCAACGTTGAATGGGTCATAGAATTTATAAGTTCCATCAAATAGATTTAACTTTTTAAACGCAAGTTCTGTTTCCAAAGAATATGCTGTTACAGTTTTCTGTTTAACGATACCATCGTCAGTTTCATTTACTTCTGTGATTAAGAAGTATCCAATATCATCAATCAGGATTAGTTTTTTGCTTAGAACTCTGTCATAATATGGAAACACTTCTCCATCAATCAAATATGGAATTGTTATATGGAACTCCGACATTTCGTTGAATCTAAGTGAGAGTTCATGCGTATGACTTTGGTTCAAAAAACAGATTTGTTCTTTATTTGGATTACACAGCCTTATCACATAATTCTCGTGTTCTCCAAAATAATTGAATTTTTGTAACATGATATCCTCCTTTCTGGTTATTATCCGCTTACTTTCCTTGCGTTCTGATAGTCTATTTTTATATCGTCTACACTTCCGATAACTTGTAGCTTATTGAGGCCGGGAACCAGTCTTGGAAGTATACCAGTCATATTCCCAACCCTCAATAGTCCTGTACTAGATGTAATCAAATACCTACTACTATCTATTGTAAGCGTTTCTTTGGGAGAGAGTCCCGTAAAAGTACATCCTTTGTTATCGTCAGTTTGATTAAGTAGCTGAAATTCATCTTCAGAACTAGATAATGTTACTGTGAATGTAGGTAACATATAATAATTATCGTCTGATATATTATTGAATGTAAAAGTACCTTCAACATCAAACGGGCCATAGGTGGCCGACTTTGGATATTCCCAAGCCCATGGAGCATCACATGTAACATCGCATTTAAAAGTATAAGCAAAGTTTCCCACAGTTGTAATTGTGGGGTTATTCAATATACAATTGAAATATACAGATTCCATGTCGCATTGCATTATTTGTAACTTTTTATATGAGTTATGTCCAAACAACCATTTTTGTATAGATTGTTGCTGCAATGCGTCAACGGGTGTTAAACTAGCAAAACTTAGGCTGAATGTTAGAACGGGCGTCTGTTGTACACCAAAGAAATAGGGTTTTGCTCTCCTGTATATTTCTTGCGTGTATGGCTCAACAGAGTTAGAGCCGGTATTTTGTAACACACCGGCTCCTCCCTCACTAATCAAAAACAGGCCGTAAGTTTCACTTGGGATTCCGTCAAAAACAAATGACCTAGCCCAAAATGACATTAACCCACCACCTTAGATTGGAACAACACTTGTGTTCCTCTTGTATCCTCCTCTAAACATCGTCTGGTTAATTTGCTTGACAACATCTTTAGTAATATCCTCAATTCTTGGAACAACAGAAGAATCAAGATTCCCCTGTACTTCAATGTTGAGAAGATTTCCAAAAGACATTGAGCCAAGACTACTCGCACCAGTCGATACAATATCTGGAAGAATTTTATTCATAAATCTATTTTGCTGTTCTTTTGTTATGAACGCCTCACCTTTGAGCGCCTTTATAAATTCCTCATTACCTTTAAGTCCACCAACGAATCCGGCGTCTAAGCCAGTGTGATAAGGTTTAACACCATACACCAGATTCTTCTTTGTAATACCCTCAAATTTTTGCCAGTAATAGTTTTTAGGGTCGGGAATATAGCCCCACACCCTTTGCGCCTCTTCAAGGCTTAACGCGCCGCTAATAGGTTTCGTTGTACCAGTTTTATAAATATAATATTTAGGAGTTCTATCAACGACTGGACTGTTTGCCGGACGCATAGCGGCCATACCAACGCCAGAATTTCCAGAGCTAGGGCTAGATGGTGTATAGCTACTGCCACCACCCAAAGAAGCGGCTCTACTTGCTGACTCATAAGCCCTGTCACACGCCTCTTTATACTCGTTGACTTTCCCTATCGCACCGTTCCATGCATCAAGGACGGTTTTGTCCAGACTATCGCCGTAGGCTCTATTGTATTGAATAAGGTCATTGAACAACGCTTCGCTGCGTTCATTGATAAGACGAATTGCTTCCGCTGTGATTTCGCCAGTCTTATCGAGGTATCTATCAATTTCGTCAATTTGCCCGTTGATATATTCCTCAAAACGCCGTTCTTCTCTATCAAGAGCGTCTTTTTGCTGGTCGATAGAGTAATCGTGCTGGTAATCCTCTAAATCACGTTTAGCTTCGGCCAGTTCTTCTTCAAGTTCAAGGCGCTTCTTTGTTCCCTCAGCGCTTGTGTCGAATTGAAGTTCTGCTATTTGAGCCTCAAGAGAAGAAATATTCTTATTTTGGTCCTCGACTTCGCGTTTATGGTTGTATTCGTCGTCTTGTAAATCAAGCAAATCTTTCTGGGCATCAATAACCTTTTTATAACCATCAAGCTGCTCTTTAAGAGCTTCTTTTTCTAGCTCTTTTTTCTTTTTGAGCATTTTGATTGTCATTTGCAATAAGTCATTATATGCTTTTTCGGCTTCGCTTTGTTGCTTAGATGCAGAACCGCCAGATTTTGCTGCGTCTTTAGCAGCAGAACTTATTTGTTTATATCCGTCAAGCCTTAATTTTATTGATTCATCATATACGTTATTAAGTCCCTGAATAGCATTGTTATAAGAGTTTACAACATTCTTCAAAGCATTAAGTTCTGAGGTGGGCAGAAGTGAACCACCATCTGGTTTCAATGCCCCATTAGCAGCCTTAATAACGTTGTCCATCGTCAATGCCTGTGATTTATAGAACTGTGCCCACATTGACGAAATTCTCTGAAGTAAATCAGTTTCTATCTTTTCTTTTGACTGAGCATATGTGCCATGATTGCCAATATCAATACCGTAATCAGCGGCAAATTGTTGCATTAAAGCCGAATCCATTGTAGACAACAAACTATAATAGTTTTGTTGCATTTTCAATTTGTTTATGATATTAGCATAGGCATTTGCTTCGTCATCCTGATAGGCCAACTGTAATTCCGACAACACATCTTCTGTTGAAGCAAGCCCAAGAAGATAGTTTGTTACAGCTTCATTAAGCGTAGGATATCTTGAAACAAGTTCATCTAGGGTTTCAATTGAAATAACTCCAGTGTTTGCTACTTCTTCATTGACAGATATAAGGTTATCATATGCGGATTGTAAGCCAGAAACCTCCGATGTAATTCTGATTAAGTCATCTCCGGTTTCACCAAGCTCATTGGCAACATTACCCATTGCTTCTGACAGAGCTTCTGCTGTGATTCCAGCTTTCTCCATCATTTCAGCGAGTTGTTTATCAGTGTCAGTTAGTTCTAGCCCGTAAGTGTTCGCTTCAGATATACGCTTGATGTGTTCAAGAAATACTTGACTTAACTCTTGTTGTCTCTCTTGTAATGCCTCGTATTCTTCAAGAGACTTGCCATTTGAGTTATTAAGTTGGTCTGTGACTTCCTTATATTCCTCAATATTGCCAGTAAGTTCCTCAATAGCTACGTTGTATTCAACAACCGGAGCTTTGTTTGGAATTGGCAGGCCCAATTCGTTGACAGGGTTTTGAGATGACATAAATGCCGCCTCTTTGGCTCTCGCCCAGAACCCTTCGCCGCCACGCTCAACATCTTTTGCCGCAGAATTATAGACGTTCTGTCTATCACGCTTTTCACGCGCTTCAAGAATACCTTCTTCAGCCTTTAATACTTCTAAATACTCTTTTTCAGCTTCTGTAAGTTGCTCAACTTCGGCTTTTTGCTCAAGAGCATTTCGTTTATCACTTACTTCTTGAAGCTTAGACTGTGTTTCAGCAAGTATATCTTCGTATTCTTCTGTTGTCGTTATTAAAGCGTCAAACGCAGCAACAATAGCTGTAATCCCAGCCAATACAACTGCCACTTTGACAAACGGAGAAGCCCAAAGGGCTGCACCAGCTATATTTATAGCATCTTTACCTGCTAATACTCCGTCTTTAAACGCCGAAAATGTTGAAGTTAATACTTTTATGGTTTTATTTCCGCTACCAGCAATTTCAGAAAAAACTTTTAAAGCGCCCGACACTTTTTCAGTGTCTTTAGCTATATTTATGGCACTTTTAAGTTTTAAGAAAATAGCAACAGTAGCCAAAACAGCCGAATTGACTCCTCCAAGCTTATCTATAAGCCAAGATATTCCCTCTACAAGCCGTGTTATTGCTTTAATAACGAGGTTGATTACGTTTACAATTTCTTCGCTATACAACAAGTCCTCAACAGCGGCTTTTAGCTTGTTCAGGTTCGCTTCGATGCTTTCGAGATAAATCGACATCTTGTCCATAGCCATGCCTTCGGAATTCAAAGCCGTAGTTGACAATGTAACCGCTCTATCCCAGTTTTCCATCAACGTCAAGAATGTCTCACGCTGGCGCGTACCGGCGACACTTGTAGCAACCCAGTTTTGTTCTACGTTGTCAAGTTTCGTCCACTTATTAGCGAGTTCACTAATAACATCATACATATTACGGAACTCGCCACTAGAATCTCTAAGCTTTATATTAAGCCCGTTAAATACTTGTTCAACGTCGTTAAGAGGCTCGCCTAAGTCGTCTGTCATTTTACCAGCAGCAACGTTGGTAAGACGAGAAAAAATTGTTTTGAAGCTGTTACCGACAACACTAGCGCTACGCCTTGAAGCCTCAGAAACAGCGCCAACCATGCCAAGAAGTTGTTCAAACCCAACACCATTAACACGAGCCATGTTAGCGGTACTTTGGAGGGCAACAGCAAGTTCTTCAACGGAAGTAGCTGCAGCCAAGTCAACCGCCGACATAGCGTCAACAACATGCATTGCTTCATTTGCTTCTTTTTTGTACCCGTTAAGTGTAGAAGTAAGAAGCTCTGTCGCCTGTGAAGATTCGATAGCGCCAACTTTTGACAGAATCATTGAAGATTCAAGAAGCTGGTTTGTTTCGGCTACGCTCTTGCCTTGCCTCAGCCATTCCGCCGCTCCATTGGCAACTTCAGTAGTGGTTGCCCCAAGCTCTTTGGCCATTTGGCTATATTGATGTGCTAATTCAGCCGTTTGTTCAGCGCTTTCACCAGTAACCATCTGAACGTCAGTCATTGCTGTGTTCAATTCAATCACGGTATCAATAGATTGACGAATGGCTGTCGTCATGGCATTCATAGCATTATTAACCAAACCATAGCTCATAAAGTTATTAAAATAATCTTTAAAGCTAGATTTAAGTTTATCAACGAGTGTTAATTGCTCTTTGCCTTTGGTATTCGATTCAGCAATGGCTGTTTTTACACGCTGTTCCGCCAATGCTCTATTATTAGTTGCCTCTGTGAGAGCGTCTGTGCCAGTCATTCCTTTTTCGAGCAAGTCGAGCTTTGTTGTGAGCATTAATATTTCTTGTTTAAGCTCATTCACATAGCTTTCAACGGCCTGATTGGACTTTTGTGTGCTTGATTCAACAGATTTTTCTGCGTCGGCTAATTCAATCTTACGCTTTGTAATCTGTTTTAATACTCTTGAATATTCTTCTAAATCTTTAATACCCTGTTTTTCAGAAGCGACAGAACCTGCGGCCTTTGCTGTTGTAGATGATTCTTGAAGCCCAGAGGCCGCTTTCTTTTTAAGCTCATCAGTAGCGTTCGCCGCATTTGTAATTTCTGTTACTTGCTGTTTCCACAAGTTTACCTGCTCTTGAAGTGCGGTAATTGTTTCGCTACTGCTATGATAAGCCTGTGCTTTTTCAAGTTTTGTCTCAGCGACAGTTAAGTTTGACAATGTAACTTCAAGGTCGTCAAACGCTTTCTTTTGCTCAATAGCACCCTGTTCTGTTTTGGCATTATCTAATTTATCAGAAAGACGTTGTATTGTTCTGTCGTCTGTGACATTTACACCAAAAGAAGATAAGGAACTTTCAGTCTTTTTAATTTCTTCTTCAATAGAATTTAAAGACGCTTCCCAATACTTCTTATATGTGTCAGCACCCGTCTTAGTGGCGTTATTTATATTAGTCTGCGTCTCAATGGCTGTCCTGTAAAGACTCTTTAGCTTTTTCTCAAGAGTGTCCATAGATTCTATATAGTCTATTGACACGGTTGGCTTAGACCACTGATTAGCAGAGGACTCTTTCTGCGTAACACTATATTTTACGCCATTCTGCGTAAAACCGGAAGTGAGAGTCTTTAATTTAGTAGCTTCGTCTATGGTTACTTTTAAGTTTCTTTGGAACTCCTTTAGAACACTATTATCAATTTGCGGAACAATTTTTAAATCAGAACTTTTGAATATTGTTTTGATTCTTTGTATATCCTTTTTAGCGCCGCTCTCGTCAATTCGAGAACCGAAAAGAATATCAATCCTTTTTGCCATTAACTCTCACCACCTTTACCTATTTAATTTAACTGATATTGTATTCTCAATAGTATCAAAATCTGGCACTTCTCTGTCGATTCCATCCAGTGCCGCTTCTACTTCGTCAATTGTAGTTTGAATCATTCCAACAGGCTCGCGTTCATAGAGAAGTCGGCCATTAACATATGTATGGAAACCTGTTTCTTCAAATCCCTCAATAAGTTCTTCAATAAACTTTTCGCCTGACCAAGTAGCATGTTTACCCCACATGCCGCCGGAGGGAGGATACGCCGTAATCTTATCTAAATCAAAACCAACTTCTGCTTCAAAACCATCAATGGTTTTTTTTGTGGACGTTCCTCCGTTAAAACCGGGGCCAACAACAGAATTTAACAATTCCATTGTCCTGTCATAAACTTTTGGAGTGAAATCTCTATATATCAGTTCTGCGGTGTTCTTTTTTAGTCTTTTAGCTGTATCTTTGGCAATTGCTGTGGTAAAACCTTTGGCTCCTTTTTCGAGATAAGCCATAAGTTTATCTTCGTCGTCTATAAAGGTTTTGCCACCAGTAGATATATATTTAGCCAAAAGAACACCCCTTTCTAACTCTTTTTACTTCTTCCCATCTTCCGCACTAAGTCTCTTTGCTTTGCGAATCAATGCTTCTGCTTTTTCTTTTTCGATAGCTTCATTCATAATTGGGTCGTTGAAAGCGAGGAGTTTAGTAAGTCCCTCAACAATACTTTTATCCCCAACAACCTCTTTGAGTTCATTGATGGCGCTCTTAATCTCGTCGCCGTTGGCACTTCTAAGAATCTGTGTAACAACAGTCATATCATTAATGCCCATTGCCGATTTGATAAATTCGCTCATCTTTGTACAATCCCAATCGCATTTTTTACGAATAAAATCAAATACGCCACAGCTCATTAGCGTGTCATAGTTGTCAAATGTTTTATCATCATCTTCAACTTCTATGTTCGTATACTCAAACAATACTTCAAATTTCCACTTAATCTCATACTCTGTTTCCAAAAGTATAGGGTCAAGAAGCGAAGCATCAAGCATGCTTACGCCAAACATATATTTACGACAAATCGTGCCCTTTTCAAGAATAGGAATATATGTGCGTACTTTTATCTTTTTGCAAAAATCCTTTCCGGTTTTTACATCCTCAAGAATCTCTTTGAGCTTAATATTTTTGTCCATAAAATTCACCTTTTATACCTCAACGGCTCGTTTGAGCTTTTCTAGCCCTTTCCATTTTTTGTCTTTGGCGGTCATATCATTATAAATATTAAACATATCCGAAGAACTCCAACCGAATATTTCAACAACTAGCTCTTGTTCAAGCCCTATCTTTGCTAAATATGTACAAAGATAGTGTCTGAAAGCGTGTGCGTATAAATCGACTGGACTATGTGATGTGTTGCTCGGTTCTTCCTCCGTCAAATACTTTTCCCAGTTCCTAATCCAAACTCTCGCGGTATCAGGAGTGGCTGGACTACCATCCCTTTTAATGAATAAATGATTATGAGAAACACCAAGTTCTTTCATAATCTTTTCACGTTCCTCAAGCCATTTTACATAATATGGTTCAAATGGTGCCTTGAGTATATATTTATATAATCCCTTACCGAGTTTTCCCCTGCCCTTAGTTTTTATTTCTTCGGATGTTTCAATAAACAAATCTTCATATGCCAAATTATTCAAATCAATTAAATCGGTTGTAAATCTAAATAATTCACTTATTCTAGCACCTGAGAAACAAGCAAGAGCAAGCAAACATGCTTGTTGAGGATTCTTCTTAGATAAATAATCTAACAGATTCTGAATCTGAATATCGGTAAGAATTGTTTTCTTTCTTACATTCGCCTTTGGTTGCTTTTCTATTTTTCTTACCTGATTTCTAAAATCAGGGTAATCATCGTCTAACACATTCTCAATAAATGTACTTAGACTGTTGAGCGAACTCCAAACATTAGCATATCTATTTGGACTCCACTTCAATTCCGAAGAACCATAGTCAAAGAAATCCATCATTTCAGATTTTCTAATATCTGTGAAGAATTTGTTGTCGTTATTCAGAAGATTCCAGCAAAAGAATATATTAAAGTTTGACTGATATACTTTCACTGACGCCTCTGACCTTTTCGTGGCAAAGTTTCTCAAGAATCTTTCTACAAGCCGTTTGTTTTTATCATTTATCTGTGAGATAAGGTCGTCGTTTGTAATAACCTTTTTAAATGTCTTTCTGGCCATGGTTTCACCACCTTTTCCTTTTATTTCCGTAAAAATAAGGGAACACGTTAGACGTGTCCCCTTATTACCATTAAAATCTTGTTGGTAATGCCAAAAGTTCTTCTACTTCTTCTTTCGCATAGCTGTTGCCGCCCATTGCGACGTAAAGCTCCCACGCTTTGGCTACGTCACTCTTTGCTCTGGCTGTGATATACCCAAGTGGCATAAATTTATGATATATGTTATCTATTTGCGCTCTAAGGAAGAAGATGTCTCTTTCAGCAGCTTTCTCTGTATATTCTTTGTACCGTTGTACATGAGCATCAAGAGATTTACTTATATTCTCTATTGCCTTTTCTCTGTCGTGGCTTTTCTCTATTTCAACTTCTAGAGATTTATTAACCTTGTCAATCTCAAGATTTTTCTTCAACCATTTAACTAGAAAATTTCTTGACTTTGGAATTATAAGAGCAAAAAAGGCCATTAAACCAGTCAAGTAGCCAGCAATTTGAGAAAGCTCTTTTAAAATATCTATCACCGGAACCACCCCCTATATTGTTGATAAAACATAACGATTATTACGTTACTTCAGACGTACCAACAATAGCGGTTCCAATGCTCGGAGAAACATATCCAACAACCGCCGAACCAACGATAGCGCGTCCAACAACTGCATCGTCTCCCGGCCCATTTCCACCACCTGATTCGGTGTTGAGATTATTAAATCCTCGAATAATGTTATAATAAATTACACGGAAACCATATTGAGGTAACATAATATCACCCCATTAATATGAAATAGTAATATTATATGCTACTGCTGTATCAAACACTACCGAGAAAACTCCACGAGCATCAAAAGTAAGGCCAATATCTGGCTCTACCAGCACAGGATTTCGCCCATTAATACTAACCTTTGCTGCTGCTTTAACCTGAATAGCCATTGTGCCAACCGAAATTGGCGCACCCAAATCCTTGTTAATGTCATTCGCCCTAATCTCGGCTACCATTGCCGGGATGATATTTTCATTAGGAGTTGCTGTAATATCAAAATATCCGTATCCAGCAGGTGTTCCCGCCACAGTAATAAACATCTAATCCCTCCTTATTTAACCCTTACAATTTTGCTATTATCAAAAGCGTCGCCTATATATTCAATTTCTACTATACCAGTATAAATTCCTTTTATAAAAACAGAACAGATAGCGCCATTGCTTTCATATGACACAGAAGTTAAGTTTTTAGAGGGCTTTGAGTAATTTACCTTAGCAATAATTTTCTTAGTTTTTGGAGTTGCTTTTCTAGGCTTCTCGACTACCTCAACATCCTCCAAAACAACCTTATCTTTGTCCATTCTTATCACCATCTTTCTGACTATTTTCAAATTCATTTTTTGTACGACAACCGTACTTATTGTAATTATCACTCATAATTGGTTTCTTGAGTGTTGGACAATATCTCCACAATCCACAAGTTTTGTTGTCCAATGTACAAACTAAGTTCTTATGTAAAAAATCAGATTTATCTACCGCATATGGGCACATGTTAATCACCCTTATGTAAAAATATGGGACTACTCAATATGAGTAGTCCCATAAACAATTAAACCGTTGGAGTAGTTGTAACAGTGATAGTAATTTCACTCGCATCAGACAAGGTGGCCTTACCACCAGTGATAGCGCCAGACTCGTCCTTATAAAGCTCAATTGCTGTTACAGAGGCACCAGTCGCACCAGTAGCACCTGTTGCACCCGGTTCACCCTTGGCACCAGCAGCACCCGGTTCACCCTTTAAATTGCTAAACGCAAAAGCAAACACCTTTGCTGTATCGTCACCTGTTGCTGTAATTTCAACAGCAGGCGTACCAACATTAGCATCTACCGTAGCGGTAGGCGTACCAAAACCAGCCGCCGCACCAGTATGGCCTGCTGGGCCTTCTGGCCCAACTTGCTCGTTTTGTACACCAGTTTCAAGATGATTTAAAAGTTCGGCGGTAATGACATCACCGTTTTTCCAAACAGTAGGTGTATATGCCATAATTATCAGCTCCTAACTATCAATTAGCCACCAGTAACAGTCACATTGGCAACTGCTTCAATACCGGCCTTATTCTTGATAGCAACTGTAATTGTGGTATTGCCAGTAGCCTTACCCGTAACAACACCTTCAGCAGTAACCGAAGCAGTAGCATTGGCGGCAGAAGTAAACGTTAAATCCTCATAAGGCGGTTTAAACGCGGCACCAGCAACAGGCAGAGCGTATACGCTAAGTGTCTGTGTTCCAGATGGGGCTGTAAGCTCAACATCACTGTCCTCAATTGCCAGAGCGAACACGTTGTCATACCAAGAAGCACCCGCGATTTGCTCTGTAATAATAGCATAGTATCCACCCTCAGAGCAATCCGCCGACGGATTATCAAGAGCAGAACCAGCAATCGGAGAGTTGGCAACACCAGTCGCTGACATAGAGATTTCCATAGAGCCATTAAACTGGAAGCGAGGAACAAGAATCTGAACATTGCCCACCTTAGAAGAACTGTTTACATCATTCTTGTCACGTCCGCCACCACGATACAGACTTGCTTTCATAACAAGCGTAACTTCGCTCGGAATAAAAGACGAAGAAACCGTAATCTGACGAGCTGCATTGTCAGTGTTGACATACTTAACACAATAAACATCACCCTCAGCGGCACCGGGAACGGTGAAAGCCTTGTCAGTAAATGTCACTTTTGTATAAGCGTCGGAACCGGGCTTTGCAACCCAGCCGATTGTGCCGTATCCCTGATAGTCAGCAGGTGTACCAGCAATAGTACCAGCACCACCTGCAGTCAATGTAACCTGCTCTGATGTAAATACGTCAGAAATCTGCTGAATCGCAGAACCAGTTTGGAACGCAAGGTACTCAAGTTTGAACATTGTGTCCGTGAGGCTAATATCAAACGTGCTTGTATGATAGTATTTACCTAACAACTTAGCACCGGGGCCACCACGAACATCTTCTGCTGTCGAACCTATTGTGATAGAAGAATCGAGCAGAGTATTAGCAGTGGCTACAATCTGGTCGCCCACAAGCATATCGACTGTTGCGGCACCAGCGAGAAAATATCTTGCCATATAAGTTTCCTCCTTATTTATTTGCACTATTTAACTTATCTTTAAATTGAGAATAATCAATAACGCTATCTTCAATACCTCTATTATCCTCAATCAAATAGTGTGTTATCTCTTGTTTGAACTCAACAAAGCCAGATAGACTAGCTTGTTTAGCAATAGTATAATGAAGTTTCTTGTCGATTAACTCTAAAGCAATATGGAACTTCCTTATTGTCATGTTTTTAACATCTTCTAATGTTAATGAACTTCCGATAACTACTGCCATTTCTTGTTTTTCTATGTCACTTGGAGTTTTCCCTTTATTCCTAATTTCATCCGCCTTTTTTAAGTCCTCGGCCAATTCCGGGTTTATATATTCTTCTTTATAATCGGGGATGTTTTGACAAAGTACAAATTTTCTGAACTTTTCAAATTCTTTTTTATATAGCCTAACTCCGTCTATTTCGATGAAACTCTTTTTCTTTTCATCTACACCATATCCAAAGCTCATACCGTCTTTGTTTGTAACCAACAAAAAGAGTTCTTGTAAAAACAACTCTGTTAAATTTGGTCGTCCCGGTTCTTTTTCTTCCTCGTCTTTTTGAGCTAAATACAGGATATAATCTAAATATGACATAGAAATTACTTTTGGGTCGTTTGTCGCATTTTTATTCATTTTAAGAATAGAAGAACAAACATTAAATGTGATATAATCACGCATTTTAACGGGGTATAAAGTCAGCCCATCAAAAAGCTCAACTGGCTCATCATTCAAAACTTGTTGTCTATACGGAAGAAGAATATCGTCAACCATAAGTGTTTGGCTCCAATTCTCCGTAGTGGACAGACATGGTTATTTGACAACCATAGAAATATCTATTATTAAAAATGCTAAATCTGGCACCATCATACATAGCCTCTCTAGCATCGAAAAATAATTTACCTACTCCGTCTATCTCCTGTCCGTTGAGTGTCTTTAATACTTCTTCAACCATCAACTCAACCCGGCTTTTACCTCCATCTATATTAACCAACTTAGTGTGTGTGATACAATCAATATTCAAATCAATTGTAGCCAAACTTCTATTTTTGGGGTTTATAGTAAGCGCATAAATCCTTAATTGACTGGTTTGTTCGGTAAATGCTTCATCTACAAACGGACTTCTATACACATTATAGTGTTCAGAATCTCCGTTTCCGTCATAAATCATTTTCCTTTTTTCTTCCAGCGTAAGGTTGGGTTTCGATAGAGCATCGGGGGTGTCATATTTCAAGAGCTTCCAGATATCTTCATTTTGTACCATTAAATAAGCCAGTATGTTATAGCACAAGTTTGAAAATTCTGTGAATTTGTTATAGGCCAACCTTTCCATATCAAAAACTGGCATCAGTATAGCCCCCTCAAATCTATGGTAATTTCTTTTTCTAATTTACCTACGATTCCATCATTACCAACAGAAGCTGTGCCTACAACAGCTTCGCCCACTATGGCGCTATCTGATGAAATAATATCACCAATACAATTAACAACCAATAGATTTGTTGATTTTCCAAGACATGTTACGGTGAATGTATTGCCGTCTATAACAGTAAGCGAATATAGATTTGGATGCGCACCTTTCGGTTCAAATATAAACTCATTTGGTTGCTTTATATTATTGATATAATAGTAACATGTATAGGTTCGAGTTTCTCCTTGATAAAGTTTGCTAAATTCTGGCTCCACTATCACTTCGTTTAGAACTTTGGGTTTCGGAGGATAGATGCCAATATACTTATTCATATTGGCCACACCAAGTTCAAAGTTATCGTCTGGTGATTTGGCATCAATATACAATTCAAACTCTATCAGAGGCACAGAAGAACCCAATGATGTATCGCTGCGCAAATAGTCTTTAATAGATTTTATCTTAAACACTTGATTGTTCAATATAAACCTATCGTTAATATTCATGCCTTGCGTATTGCTGTTATTCTGGGCTGTTATAATTATTGTACCCTGCGGTATTTCCACAGACGTATTATAATAGATATTAGCATACTTGACTGAATACCCAACAATACAAGGTTCTCGTATTATCTTGCCATTGGTATCTATATAGTTCAGTGTATTGTTACACCTACGCACAATAGCTGACTGTGTATTATAATGATAGTTGTCTGTGTTTGTAGTAATCCAAACCGAACCGTTGAACTCATATCTCTCACCCATAGTTCTATGAGAGAACACGTCAAAAAACTTTAAATCTTTAAAGTCGTCTCCAAGATTCAATCCGGTTTTTGGATTTATAGCGTGACAAACCCTACAAACCAAAGGACAAAAATCTAATGTACCAGCGACGATTTCCTGCCCTATTTCATATGTATCACTAGCATACTGATAGGTGTCATTTATTTTATCTTGTAAATTTTGCTCGTAGTATCGTACACTTTCGACATAATTGGTTGGAGTGTTAAATGTAGCCGCTTTTATTCCTCGTAAATCAAGGGCCATATTATCACTCCTTCCAGTTACTTAATATTCTATCCAAGATACTGATTGATTTCAATACACTTCTTCTAACATCAGAATGACAAATGTCATTTAAAAGTAGAGCATTAAGTTTGAATCGTATCTGTTGTATCTCTGAAAAGTCCTCATTTCCACTAAGCTCAAATGTTAGCGACTTCACATATTCTTCAAAGGCGGACATGTCATTTTCATAAATGTACAATACGTTAAAGACTCTATTTACAAGGTCAGCATAATATTTTTTTATCATGGGTATAACCTCTGGATAGCTGCGTCCCACGCATATTTTGTCATACGCTTTGTAACAGTCTCTCTATTTACAACATACCAACTCGACTTTGAAGTAGTAGCAGATGATACCGATGTTAATTTAAAGTCGGTGTCCCCAAGAAGTCTCACTATATCAAGTTTGTCATTCTGGATATACTCCGACCATGCCGCCATAATAAATTCGGCAAGAATGTATTCTTCCATCGGATAGAGATTGACATTCCAGTTACCAACATAATAAATGTTAATTACAATTTCAGAACCCACATATGGAGTAGGCTCAAGAGTCACTGTTGGTGTTCCCTCAGTATGTGTACTACCGACAATAGCCTCTCCAACCACACCACCCGGAATAGCACTATATGTTCCATCTACTTTGTTTCCATCAACTGTATATTCAAAAAGACAATCATCTATTAGACTAGCCTCTGGCGCGTCGGTCAATGTAAATTGATTTGTACTACCATCACCTTTGAAAGTCTGTGTATAGAATTTAGGAGGTACTCGGTCGTTTACACGTTTTTGCGCCGGAATCGGGTTAGTGAAAAGAGAAATAGCATTCTCTAGGAAGTTATACATAACTTGGCTAAACATAACAGTATCATTGTCTAAAAGATTTTTTAAAGTAGGGTCTTTAAACTCTGTTATGGCTCTTTTATATATAGTGAAATATGATGTTCCGGCCACAAACTGTTCCCCCTTATTATTCTGTATCGTCGCTTAACAAATCAGACATAAATTGTTTCATAAAGCCTTTTGTTTTCTTATTTAAAATCTTGACTTTCTCAAGATTTGAATAACCCGGCATGTTTGCTTCGTAACGCTTAATCCACGTTTGAGCAAGACGCAGAGCCTGCGGATGTGACAATCCATCAACAATGCGCTTATACTCCGACAAAGGTAACGTTGCGATTTTGGCATACTGCTCAACAGACATTGGAACGTCCATGATATCAAGTCCAAAATCATTTACCATTTCGTCACAATCTTCACCAAGAGTAAACACACCACGCTCAAACCAATCTCTATAACGTGACGTAATATCCTGCATTTCAGCAAATCTGAAAGTACGTCTCTCGCCAAACTTCGTAAAACGGATTTCGTTGCCGTTTACACGGATTGTTGATGGGAGCATAGGGTTGCATTCACACAGGTGAATTAGAGTACACGGCCTATCCATCTTTGAAACCATAACGCTCTCGCCGCCATGCTGGGAATTGAGTTTATTAACCTGAGCCGTAAGATTTGCTATCATAGCAAGCATATCTTCAACGCTCATTCCAGTGGCTTCTTTTACCGTCTGAGTATCATTAGAAACTTCGTTCTGCGATACAGATTGTTTTTTAGTAGCAGGCATAACCATTCTCCTTTTGTTCCATTTATTCCATTATTATATATAGGGGACTCAAAAGAGTCCCCTATAACAATTATCACTGGTTAATTACGCGCCAACGCCCGTAATAGCACCATACTTAGAAGCAGCCACGAACGTGCTACCCATTCTAAGCGTAAGGCTCATGCCCATTTCCTTGTCAGGAGCTTCCGTCGGAACGATGTCGTGCGTAAACGCGCTACCCTCGAACACGAGCTTGACGGGCTTGTAGCCACCATCTGCGAACAGATAGATTGTAGAATCGGGAATACCAGTCAGCGGAGTGGTGTTGACAGTATTCGGCAGAAGAATCTGCGGAATACGCACAAGGTCAACATCCATGTACGTTGCCAGATGGCCGATACGCGCCCATTCCTCGCCAAGGCCCATCTGCAGGTTGGCGTTTGTCGTACCAGACGGAATGATAGCGCTCAGAGCAGCAAGAGTACCATAAGCACGGATTTTGGCACCGTTGTTAGCGGCACGCAGGATTTCAGCCAGCTTCACGAATGTGTTAGTGGCAAAGCCATTAACGAAGTAAGAAGTACCAGCATTGGCCGCGATGTTGCCACCGATAGCCTGAATAATCATCTGCGTGATATAGGCATTGTAAGAAATACCAACTTTGTACACAAACTCACCAAGGTCAAACAAACCAGCGGCAACCTGATACCAGTCAACAGCAACAGTGATGTTGTAGGGTTCCGGGTTGACAGTGATTTCATCATTGTAAGTTCTCTGAACAGAACCGTTGAGGATGCCCTCTGCCAGTCGAGTCACAAAGAACGTATCATTGGAATTAACCTTGAAGCGAGCCGTATCGCCCCAACCGATGTTAGAAACATCAGCCATGTCCATAAAGGACGTAGAAATCATAGCGGGAACAACCGGGGTCATAATCTGCGCAAGCACAGCCGCGAAAGTCTCTTTGAACACACGGTTATTATGAACGTTGGGGTTGGCAACATCTTTCAGAGTGAAGTTTTCTGTGTTGATTCCGCCAGCGCGTTTCGCACTGTATTTCGCAATTTTCTCAACAACCATGTCATTGAGTTCCTTGCGGTTGTCAATGGATGTATCATTGATAGAAGCAAAGAGGTCTTTCTTTGTTTCTTTTACGCGGTCGGCCATATACTGTTTGGCAACCTTAAATCCGCCTTCAACAAGAGACTTCTGCTCCTCGTCGAGCATAGAGAAGTTCTTGCCAGCAGTATCTAAAGTATAGAACTGTCTAACATTAGCCATAATTCTATTACCTCTCTTTCCTTTCCTTTAATTAGTTAGCCATGATGCACAGCATGTAAGCCTGCACACCATTGTCCGTAAGTTTGCCGTCAACGCCCTGAGACACAATGTACTTGCTAATAACCTTAGCATAGCATCCAGCAGTGGACAGAGCTTCAGCCGCAGGCACCCACTTACCAGCAGTGCCAACAGTGGCATACTTACCAACTGTCAGAGCAGCAGTGCAGTTTTCCTCACCAGTAGCAAATGTGTCGTCAACCACGAACTTACGGAAACGCACGGGCACGCCAGCCTCGGCGGTCAGGCCGATTGTCTTGAAGCCCATACGATAAGCCACACCAGCGCCAGTAGCCATCGGAACAGTGGGCAGGTCGATAACACCAACACCTACTGCTGTGGCCGCCGCAGGAGCAGTCGCAATACGGGTATTGAAATCCGCAGGAGCAGGAGCCGCCGCATTAGCAGCAGTAAAAGCGTTAAGATAAACGGGGTCCTGTGTGAAATCACCAAGAACGGCAAGCTCGCCATCAAAGCAAGCGGCGTTAGCATCTTCGGCTTGGAACAGAACAGTCTGCAGCTTTGTCGCGACATACTGAGATTCCATTCTCACAGGCTGAAAAAAGTTTTTATTAGCCATAGTTAGTTTTCCTCCTTAAATTTTTGCAAGTTTGTCTAACAAGTCATTCTTTTTAGACACGCTTGGTTCGGTTTTCTTATTAAGACCAAAAGAAAGTTTGGTGTCCTTCTTAGACATCTCTTTCTTTTCTTCTTTTTCGGCAAGGTACTTCTTATAAGCGACTTCTTTGGCGAACTCCTCCACGCTAGAGAACTTGCCCTCGTCGCGCATCTTCACAAGTTCCTCGTGGGTCTTTTCGTCCATATCGGCATCTTCATCAGAAAGAATAGCATCGGTATCTTCCTTGAACTGTTTCATGCGGATGTCTTTCAGCTCATTTTCAGCAGCTTCACAACGCTTCTCCATCTCGCACTTCTCAGCTTCAAGAGCTTCGATTCTCTTTGCCATTTCTTCCTTCTCGGCATCTTCTTTGTCGTCGCCATCGTCGCCGTCTTTATCTTCCTCGTCGTCCTCTTTATCATCTTCATCCTCGTCGTCCTCATAGGTGTGTTTGTCACCATCGTCACGAGTTGTCAAATCAATAGAACGGCCAGTAATTTCGTCCCAAGCAAATTCCTCGCCTTCGACGTACTTCTCGGCAACTTCTTTATCGACTTCAAACAAAGAAAGCTCTTTCTTTTCCTCAGCCATTTCCTCTTTGTCACAATCGCACTCTTGAGCAAAGGCAAGTTTGCCTTCGTACAGTCCGAGGTAAGCAAAGCCAGAAATTTTGGCTGCTTCAATAAATTTCTTCATTTTTTCCTCCTTTTCTGACTTTACTAATCCAAGTCTTTTACGAATTGTCAAAGCCTTTTTAGCAACACTTTCGTCATATTTTTCGCCGTACTGTTGTGCGCTCAACAGTCCACCAGAGTTATAAACGAATTTGCCATTTTTATATTGCATAACCGGATATTTGAGTTTTTCAGATGGGGCATCTTCCCAACCATCTTGAACATCAAGATATACCGATTTTACAAGCGTTTTGTAATTGCGAGCCTTTAACACTGTGTCTCTAAGAGCGGTCTTATCAACGCCACCCCAAGAGTCATTAGAGACTGCTTCTTTAGATTTAAGTACAGAAATTGGTTTACCAGTGCCATACTCGTCTTTTTTAATAAAATCCATTTTGCTCTTATCCTCTGCTGAAACCGTAACACCATATTTTTCAAGTATAGAAGAAGAATATTCTTCTTTCTTACCAGAAAGTGCGAACTGGAATTTGGATTTATAAGAGTTGAACTTGCTAGACTTAGCATAGTCTTCAAGCACCAATTTAGCGCCCTCTATGCCTTCTTCTATGGCTCTACCATATCTATCTTTGCCGAGTATGGTAATGCCCAAGAACTTCCAAGTTCTAATTTTCTCTACGCCAGATTCTTCATCAACCCAAACATCAACAGGTTCAACCTCTACGCTAACTTTTTTACTTAACTGACTTTTAATAACTTCCGTAAGTCGTTTGTTATATTCAGTCCATATGTAAGCAGGATTGATAACTACCCAGTTTTTACCCTCGACTTCTTCTATTGTTATGACAGAGCTTTCTGGAATAACACCAACGGGCTTTTCAGCACCATCATAGTCATAATCATAGAACTCATTTCCATACTTGTCAATATCAAGACGAGAATTATGTTCTTCGGTATCATTTAGATTTTTGTTAAAATAAGCCAAAATCGGTTTATTGTAAATTGTTGGAATGGACTCCTCGAAACCCTCTCTAAGAAACTCCGAATTATTTCTATTTACTGTGTCAGAAATAGCATACAACTTTAATTTCAAAAAGTCGCCGTTATTGATTTCTTCAATATCTATTCTTTCAACAGGAACAGAAAAAACTTTAGGCATTCAATCACCACCTTTCATTGTAATAGCAGATTTACTTTCTCTTAATACCAAAGAATTTATTGATATTAGAATCCATCTGCATCCACTGAGGCGGTGTATCACCATTCATTTCAACATAATCCACGAAACCAAGTGCCATTTCAGTCAACGGAACAAGTTTTCTAATGAATTTGTCAAGGTTCTTGAGTGTTTGCTTATCATCTTCGGCAATAGCCAAATCCATAACCTTGCTTACTTCTTTTTCAAGAGCAACCATATAGTTAAGGAGTTCAGCAAACATTGTTGTAAGATTTTCATATTCTTCCATATGAGCCGCTACCGCTGGCCTATGGAGATATGAGTTTCGAGCCGCAGCGTATTCACCAATGTAATCAGCCAGCACCGGAAGTTCATGTGCCATATTATAATGGATAAGATTTGATGTATTTGGCATAACAAATTTTACACTAAGCTGTGTAACCATATTATCACAAATACTATTTCCAGTAAAACACAGTCCATAAAGTCCAGTGAGTGCTGATTCCATTCTGTCGGAAATCAGTTTCAAGATAACTCACCCTCTTTTATAAATTCTTTATATTCGCTTTCCGTCATTTCGATTTGTTCTTTACAAAGTTTACAAATACCCTTTACGCGAGGCGGATAAACGCCAGTCCATTTCTTATGTGAAAAAATAATAGTGGAATTTCCATCCGCATCCACATGAGAGCATTCTTTACTGTTCTTCATAATCGTCACGTTGTTCCTCTATATAAGATTCTTTACATTCTTCGCTACAAAATGGATAGTGTTCTTCATTCACATCTCCACCGCAGACAACACAATGTTTTAAAGAGAAGCGAGTATCAGAAGTATTAGTTCCTGAATCAACACTATTTGCCGTATTATCATTCTCTATCTTGTCCAAATCCATTTTGGGTCTGCCAGATGTACCATCTTGCTTATCTTTTGACGACATACCGAATGTATTGACAAGCGGTTTAAACTTATCATATATTCCAGATGTTTCAACCCAATCAGCATCAGTTATAGCGTCCATTAAGCTCTTATCGTGGTATGACAAGTATTTTGGAAGCAATTCAAGCTGTCCCATAGACAGACTCTTTTCAACTGCGGCAATCTCGTCTTTTTCACTAAAAGCGTCACCATGGATATAGAACTGCCAACGGAACTTCAAATCACCGAACTCATACATCTTCTCAAGGATTATATTACATGCCCAAGCAAACTGGTCATACATCCTATCAATATATCTGGTTTCGATAATCTTACCAGCCGCAACTTGAGCAACCGACGGTTTTTCTGTGGTTGTCATTAGCGTAGAAGCGCCAGATGTATTAATAAGCTGTTGTAAGCCCATATTATATATCTTGTTAGCATTTGGTATTTCTTGGAAGTGGTAGAGTTGGTTATTTTCAGACGGAACGATATTATATGTTGTTCCCGGAGGCATACTAGAGTTTACCTTTGCCTCAAAAGCATTGACGGCCTCTGGCGACAATCTAAAGTCGTCAGTATAGTTACCAGACTTATTATCATCATGTAACGGCATTTCACCAAGCAACATCGAATACAATGGCACTGTCAGCAACTGTTGCTGTAATAGCGAATATGATGCTAAGTCTTGTGCCTGTAAAAGCAATGAAGCGAACGGAGAAACCTGTAAGTCGTCTGATTCCGTGAAAGAGAAAACGAAACATTCGTCAGCCGGAAGTTCCTTCCAATAGAACCACGTCATAGTCTCTTGGTTATATTCAACAACAACATCATCAGGGGTTTTTCTAGGGTCAATCCACTTATTGCCGTTTTCATCAAAACTGGTGGCCGTCATAAGCTGGTCATAATATCTTGTAAATATTTCGGGGAATTGTCCAAGTTCTGTACCAGCCTGCCAGAAATAAGCGAAGTTGAAAGCTACTACCTCATAGCTATCGGTAGAGTGCTTAATTATCTTATACCAATCACTTGGAAGGACTTGAAAGTGAACATAATTCACGTTCTCGCTTCCAGTAGTGCTATTATAAGATTGTCGCAGATAATACGCTCTTTTACCCTCTGGTATAACCTCAGCTACGATTCGTCTAAACTGCTTCTGAGGATTGAGCTTCTTTTGCCACATATCAACAAGTTTCCAATCGGACTTGAATCGTGGCGTATTCATCTCTTTCTTATCGACATATCTAGGCTCAATATAGCTTCTGTACTTCAAAATACCCTCATACAGCATTTGAAGCCTGTAAAGAGGATATGTGAGATAAATCATGCTATGCGTCGCTTCGCGCAAATCGAACTCGTTATTTTCAGGATTCTTTAATGATTCCTCTATTTGCTCTCTATCTGTAAATGCGGGAAGTGTCGAAAGCTGTTTGATTCTCTGGTTAAGGAGATATGGGTCGTTGACAAAACTCGCACCTATATTAAGCAAATATCCGCCCGGCGCTACACCACCAAATCCACCGCCAATTGGGCTACTAAACACCTGTTTCCATTTATTCTCAACCTGTTGTACGCTTACCTTTTGGTTTGACGGTTGGCTCTGGCGCTGTGGCGGCTCTGGTTCTTTTCGCTGAACTTGTCTTGCCATCTTCTTTAACCCCCTCCTTTCTTCTCTTTTCTTCTATGGCATCAAGATATGCCATGATTTCTTTCATTCTACTTTGTCCCTCGTCGCTCTCCTCGAACTCTTTCAGTGCTTTAAGCCCCATCTTAGTCAAGCACCATTTACGCACTAATTCTGAGCACGTTGACAAATCATAAGACGGCCCTATCGGTTCGATAAAGCCGTCAAATATATCCTTTAGTTCTTTATACGTTTTATCCGTATCAAGAAAGAATGATTTACCACTATAACAATAATCACCGATTCTAGCCATAGTGTCCATCAATACACGATAGTCTGGTACTTCACCAGTAAAAGATATTCTATAAATCATCTTCTCATTCCAAACCCAGCTAGTTTATTTAAGTTTGAACCAAACGGATTAACAGGATTATTCCTTTTAGTATAGTTCCTCGAAGATACATAATCGCTTATGTTCACACTCTTTGTCAAAGAGATTAAATCTTCTTCAAGTAGGTTTATAAAATATAAACCATAAATCATACTAATAACTCTATCCTTGCGCCCGTTCTTTTCATCGTATACCCATCTTCCACTAGGCAATTTGACAATCTGCGTCTTAATAGCTTCATCAACTAAACTTGTTGTATTAGCAAATGGGCCAATCATATTATTAGCTCGTTCACGCATCAAATTGTCATTACTCGTTTTCATTGTCAAGTATTTATATCTTTTATTCAACTCTTGTACAGCAACATCATCTTCTACCAAAAGCGAGATACGTTTTCTCTGAAATTCAAGCTGCGCCGTAACCAACATGTTATACTGCATAGCCGAAGCACCCGCACCAGAAATTTGAATTGGAAATAATACAGGTTCGGCATTTGGGTCAGCGATACGCATATCATACTTTTCAACCTTGTTCATGGTTTTCCAGCCGGGATATCTACGGTTTCTAACCATATCTTTTGTAATATTACCACAAGAGTTTATGGTTTCAATACCAATAGCACCACCAGCGTCTATAACCGCATAGTCACACTCAAGGTCATAAAAGAGTTGTTTTACTCGTATAACCTGTTGGTCAAGATTTACACCGCTCATAACTTCAATATATGAAAGTTCTTTGTCATAGTAGTCTAAATCCTCAATACACCTGAACACAGTAAACACTGTCAAGTCGTTCTTTCGCCCACCACCAACAGCAATATCCATGCTCAAAACACGAATCTCTCTTGGTTCTTTCTTTTGATAGTATGGTAATGTTTTTAGTATTCCCTTACATTCAATATATTCATCATCCGTAGGAGGAATAAGAGGAACTCTAAGCTGTCTCGCGCTATTTACTTCGTCGAATGTAAACATAGCGCTTTCAGATTCGCCGTGTGGAATAACCTCAAACTCCATTCGCAAACCAGTTATGTCAGCGCCTCTGTCTCTAAATCGGTTTTCGATATAAGATTTTCTAATAATTCCACCCTCAACGGCAAACTGATATGGCAATGATAATGCTACCTTTGATTCATCACCAGCCGATATATCTTCGCAATATTGCTTAAAGTCTTGATAGCTCCATTCGTCCTTGTATCCAATAGATGTCAAATATATAGTCGAGTTATGTTCTCTCTCCATATACTTTCTATATCGTGGGTCCATCGCCCAGGGCTGGTCACGATTCGACTTAGTAAGAAACGGCATCAAAACGTTGTTTATCGTTGCCTTGCTCATAAGACGGCTCTCGTCTAAGATAAGAATATTAGCACGAGCGCCACGAGCCGTATCAGCGCAAACAACAGCTTCAATTGTAGAGCCATTCTTGAACTTTATAATAGCGCTATCTCGATTAATACTTATTGTGTCTATTTCTCTTTCAACGTTCGGTCTCCCGTTTTGTATCTCATACAACTTACTTGCGAACATTGTAGCCTGATGCATTGTTGAAGAAGCAACTTTAATCGTTATGTTAGGATACAAGACACATTTACAGATACAGAATACCATTGTCAAGAAAGACTTACCGATACCACGAGAAGCGAAGAATATAAGTGAGTTATCTTTGGTACAACTTGGAGAATCCATTAAGTATAATACAACTTGCTGGAATAAACTAAGTTTGATTCCAAGATACTCTGCGGCGAAACGATGAATGTTTAATCTCCAATAATCAATCCAATCATTGAAGAATTGAATTTTATGCTTCGCCATCAGTATCACCAACTTCCTCTACTTCTGAATTGTCGGAAGTCGAGTCGCTGGATTCTGTAACGCGATTAAAGTCTACGGTGTAATCTTTGTAGTTTTCCTCAAAGTCTCTTACATACTCATTGTCTCTGCCAAGAGTTCTTGAAATTGCCCCAGCAATAGACTTCCACAGTCTTTCAAAGCTATCAGCATCTTTAAACGCCTTATTCTTAGATATAATCGGCCCTTTAACTTCAGCCGCCTTTATAAACTCGCCCAAAGATGTAAACTGTGATTCAGAAGAACCGGATATGGACTGTTTCTTTGGAGTAAGTTCAGCGTCTTTCATAAGTGTCTGAAAGCTCCTAACTTTGTCTTTTACGTTTCCACCCTTTTCACGAGTTCTAACAATAGATAATTCCTCATAGCAAAGCTGAATTACAAGTTTTTCCCTTGACAATCCATCAATTTCGCATTTCTCATACCACTCATTATACTTATCCTCAAGCCAATATAAGTCAGCCTTTTCAAAGCTACCCCATTTTTGTTTTAACTTTGATAATGATGGGTACTTTCTCGCCAATTCATCATCGTCGTCCGCGCCTTTTGACTTTTTAACGGTAATATCGTCATATATTGGTGCCAAATCAAATGTTGGTATTACATCTCTAAAAGGCTCACCATGAAGGTTTGATTTGCAGAACGATAAATCGTCTTTCTTCTGTTCTTCAGAAAATGATAAAAGCGTAGCCTGATAATAGTCACTAAAAAACACACCATCAAGCACGCTCTTTTTGCCTTCTGCCGTGTTATAGAACTCCACATATTGTTCTAACACTTCAGATATAACAACAATATCCAACTTCTGGCTCATTATAACAAGAGCCTCTCTAATACCGTATTCTTTTAAATACTTGGAAAAAAGTTTTTTGGCGCAATCACAGCATATACTTGTAAGGCCATTGGATGTGTCTGAATATGATGTATAAAAATTCATACCAGCGGTACTTCTTTGTGGTTTAAACTTCAAACACACATTACACTGCTTATATGTCTCTGGAACTATAAAAACAGGCGTAGTGTCCTTACTAGGGCCTTTTTTACCAAAATATTCTTGAGCAACCATCCCATAGTCTCTCATTTTTTTATCTAATTCTTTTGGTAAAACTCTATATACATTTGGGTCGCCGTAAGCTATCATATTGTCTACGGCTTCTTTAATCTCATATATACTATCAGAAACAATTTCATCAATTGTGTTGTCAACAATAGCACTTAAATTGTTCTTAGCTTTATATCTCTCAAGTAATGCTATTTCTGCATTACTTAATGGCCCGCGTCTACGTTTATATACACCAGTAGATGATGTAGATTTTGTTCTTTCCGACGGTTTTGGCATCGGTGGATGGGCCTTTGGTACTTCTTTTGGCATAGTATGCCCTCCATTTTCTCCATTTATTTCTCTCGATATGTTTAATATATCATATTGGAGCTGGCGACACGATTTGAACGTGCGACAGGCTGATTTGTTAGCCAATGTTTACCCTTGTATTATTTTATCAATTTGTCTTTGAATTTCATAATCATATGCATAATTTACCCCAGCCTTCTGATTATTTTTTGGAGGTATAAGCCTAAGTTTCTTTTCAGCAGAACATTCTTGAACCGGAACAAGATAACATACACAATTCCAATATGTACAGAAATAGTCTATTTCATCTTTGGTGTATTTTCTTCTGATATTTGAATGACTATTGCTTCTACAACTTCTACAAGAGAATCCTATAACTCCACTTTCTATCTCCCTCGAAGTTTTACATTGTACTCTAATCAATTTTCCATTTATATCTGCTATAAAATCATACCTAGAATTTTCTCCATAAGGGATACTGACGCTATAACCTAATTCATAAAATGAAGTTATACATTTTAATTCAGTTAAGTTTCCCTTTTGTTTTGAATCTAAATCCATAATAATAGTAAATTTATCTAACAAGTCAGCTACTCTACCAACTGAGTTACGCCAGCGCAAACAAAAGGCCCGCCATGATACGCATAAGCAACAAATGCTCATAGGCTTGGCGGGCTTCATTCTCTATTATAATTTGATAACGGTGTTTATCGTCGTTTTAATTCCTGTATTTTCATCAATGATAAATGCTTGGTTCTTTCTTTCAGTTTGTACATAGCCTTGCTGATTCGACCAACGCGACCAACCGCTTACAGTTGGAAGTCTAAGAACCTCAACATATCCTTTTTTACTATATGCCATTTGGGTATGTAAATGCCCTAAGAACCAAATCATTGATTTACATTCACTCCACATGTCATGTGCTTCGACAGACATGATTTCAAGAGCTTTATCCGGTTTTATATCATGCGCAACGCCAACGATTACGCTACCAAACTTAAAGTATTTTCTTTCAGATGGGTCGCCATATACTTTTACAAGTTCATCGTTCCTGTAATATGCTTGAAGTGTATTCATAATACCGTACATGCTGTGATAGTCATGGTTACTAACAGCATATATCACATCAACAGGAGCAATCGCTGTAAGCATATTTATACCGTTGATACACAACTCAATGGCTTTATCAATAATAGTATGCCACTGATTTGAACAATCTTGTGGCGTTCCCTTTGTGGTAGTATTTGTGATATTATCAGCATTGATGAAGTCATTGCCAATAATAAACATCACCTTTTCAAACGACTGTCCATTTACCTCGTTTACTACGTCGTTTAAAACATAATAATAAAGAGACTCGGCAATTTCAAGATTATAGTCGTTACCGCTTACTTTCTTTTCAGAAAGAAGTCCAAGATGTAAGTCGCTAATGGGAACAACCAAGCATCTACCGTTATGTGTAACATGCACAAGTTTTCTGGATGGAGCTGGTTTGATTTTAATGTTACTAAAAGCCCTATCAATATTGGACTGGCTCCAAATAAACTCTTTTGCCGGACGAACAGTAATCTTAGAACTGTACATATCTACGATGCCAGAACCCTTTTTCTGTACGTTCCATCTGCTGTTCTTAGCAGAAACCAGTTCAAAATAGTCTTTATCAAATCCGTGCTTTTCTAAAAGCAACTCCGGTGTCAGTTCAGTATTATGAGCCACCGAAAAAGATTTTTCGCTCACCGTAGAGCCATCAGAAAGAAGCGATACAGTAACTAGCTTTTCTTCCGACTCTGAATCTACTTTAAAGAAGTTTTCGTCAAGGTGATTATCTTTTCGATACTTCCTTGAAATTGTACGGATTCTTTCCGTTGACAATTCAACACCAAATTCTTCTCTAACAACATCCGCTATTGAACCATAAAAAGCATTTTCATTTTTACGTTTCTTCTCAATACAAAGCTGTATTACACGGACTTCAATCTCGTTCATAACAGCACCCCACTTATTCTTGTGTTAGTCCAGAAGCATTGTCAACAACAGTAATTGTAACATCACAGCCGTTATAGTCGGCCAATACTTCTTCCAGTGTTACTGATGTTCCGTTTATCTCAATAATCGCACCATCATCAAGATTCAAAACACCAACAATCTTTCTACTATTAGAATCAAAAATACCATACTTGCTTTTCATTTCTTAGAAGTCAGCTCCATATATTTTTTTTTGAATGCCGGACGTACCTTGGCATACGGGAGTGTATGTGCTTCGGTATTGTAATATTTGCCTTTTGGAGTGAATCCCTCGCGTGCTGGGATGTTTTTCGCTCCCGTCTCTACACAAGCAAATTTGACTGTCTCTCCATTAATCACAGACTCGTTTATAATGTCCTCAAGAGCCTGAATGATTTCTGTTACCGGAGCTTTCAAATACCTTGTTCTCTGCGCTACTTCTGAAATTAATTTACCAGTGCTTTTCATTTCCGTTTACTCCATTCGTGTTAAAACAATTCAGATATATCTCCTACAATCGTTTCAACGATTCCGTACTTGAGTTGCTCTGAAGCATCCAAATACCAATCCTCTTTAAGTTTAGCATTGTAAAGACGGCTTGGAATTGTGGTTTTCTCAAGAACCCTATCTTTAAGTCTATTCAACTGCGATTCGTAATTTTTCGCAGAACTAATAACATCTGCGGCATTGCCGCTAATTCCGCTAGAACCCTGATGTATCAAGGCAACAGAATTTTTAGTACACAAACGCTTGTGGCATGAAATAAGAATCAAAAACGCCGCACTCATTGCCATTCCAACGTTTATACCCCACACAGGAGTCTTTGACAATTCAATAATGTCAACAAAATGATTACAGGAATATAAACTGCCACCGGGACTAAAAATCATCAATTTAATCGGTTTTCTATCTTCCACCCTAATTCCCGCTTTTTCATCTTCCATATTCCATTTCAGAATATACTTTGAATATTGAAGAAGTTGGTCGCCAATTTCATCATCAATCCAGATTACCCTTTCTTGGAGATTCTCATAAAAGGAAAGTAGCTCTGGCGATGGAAGTTTAACATTTTCCAGTTCCTCTGGAATAAAGATTGGCGAGAGTTCAAAATCCATATTTATATACCTCGTAATTATTGAAATAAGTCAGCAAATAATTTGCTTGTTTCACTTCTAACATCTTCATCAAGATAAATACAACCAAACATCTTGTTACCTTTCAACTGTTCACACATCTTTACAAGAGGATTAGAAGTAGTTTTGTCTTTAATCGACTGCGCAAAGTCACCAGAAAAGAAGATTCTACTGTTTTCACCAACGCGAGTACCAACAAGTTTAATCTGCGCTTCTGACAAATCTTCGGCTTCGTCAACTAAGAAAATTGTTTTGTCATAAGTTGTGCCTTTCATATAGAAAGGAATTTCTGTCTCAATCTTACCAGACTGTACAAGATAGTCGTATTGGTTTGGGCCTTTAAGTTGTTGTTCAATGGGGCGGAAGAATCTAATGGTTTTATCTTCAAATGTCCCCTTTAAGTAACCAATATCTTTACCCTCACCGTTTGGCTCTCTTATACCAAGAATCTTACTTTGTTCATTTTTATCAAGTACAAAATAAGACGCCATCTGCATACACAAGTATGTTTTGCCACTACCGTAACCGCCGAGAACAGCAACAGTTGTAATGTCTCTGTTCATAAGCAAATCAAGCGCACAACGCTGTAACGCATTCTTTGCCTTTACAACTTTTGAATCAGGTAATGAAAGTCCAACGAATCTTTCTCCTGTCCACCGCATTTCAGTTTCTTCGCCGGTTGAAACATCTTTGATTAGGATATATTCATTCGGATATAGCGTGCTTGTGTCTATTTCGTCGAAGAACCTATTGATTGTATCTGTTGTACCAACAACTTCGATATATCCTTTGTATATTGGCGCTTTAGAATAATCAATATGCTTCGCCCTTACACCAATAGCAACAGCCTTTTGATACATGTTCAAATCATGCGTATAAAGAACAGATTCTCTGTCGAGAAACATAATTGTCTTTGAAATAGCAATGATTCTATTATCATTGGTTGCGCCATCTAATATTTCAAGAGTTCTACCGTCGGCCTCGATTGGATATTCAATAGTGTTTGATAGAGCTAGTCGGCTAATAGCCTTTAGCCCATTGCGAGCTTTATATGAACGAGTTCTGTCAGAGCTGTGATTGTGTCTGTCTAGTTCTTCAAGAACAGGAATCGGTATATATATTTTTTCACCCTTATACTTGTTCACATCAAAATCTTCCATGAACATATTGGTGTCAAAGATATAGGACATTTACTTATCTCCCAATCTATTTTTATTTTTGATAAATCTCAAGTAGTTCTCATAGTCCGTTTCAACAATATAGTAATACTTGTTGTTCTTACCAGAGTGTGAAATCGGATTTCTGCATTTGAAACCAGAGCTTGCTATCTCGTTTTCGTATTCCTGCTTCGTTATCTTTATCAAACTGTATAACACCTTTCTGGAGAAAAATATTATTATATATCTCCTATATATTTTTAGAGTAGTTTTTCTTATAGAGGCTAAAAAATGTATAGATATTCTATGTGTTTTTAGGGCCAATAAAAGAGTTTCTAAAAGTCAAGGTTTTTCTTCATAATACTTCTTTCGTTCGTATTCTCTTGCAACTTCTCTATGTTTTTCAGCATAGCATGCTTTACAATATCGTTGCCTATTTCCTCTAGCACGCACCATTTTGCCGCAAGATTGACATTCAATATAACGCGACTTTCCAGTATAGTTGCGGTAATAGGCGCATATGTTGTCGAAGTCGTTGACGGCAAGGACGGGTTTGCCGTGTGTTGTGTTGACGTTGAATAGGATTTCGACGTTGCTGTTGCGGCAAATACGGATTAGTCCAAGTTCTTCCATTCGTCTAAGAATTGGATATATTGCTTTTGTAGAACTTAGACCACACATTTTTGAAAACTTACTGTATTTACAATTGAGATAAGCCTGTTGACCAAGTTTTTCTCTTATACGCTTTATAACCATTAGACAAAATAGAACCTCATTAAACTTGTTTGTTTCTTTCAAGGATTGAATAAACTCAATCTCTTTATCAGTAATGCCAATGGAACCGACTTCAACTATCGTATTCTTCTTAGCATTCGCAAGAATGGATTCTATTTTGTCAAAATACTTTGCTTCGTTGAAATTTTCAAAATGTGTATTACAGAACTCTATTACTTTTGTTTTTACTTCTTTAGGCTTATAACCAATGTAATAGAAATATTTTGCTAAGATATTAAGCTCATACATTCTCCTGTTTGTGAGGAATCCAGAGTTCAGCATCTTTTTAGCATATGATATTTCGTTATATTCATTGACCAATTAAGTCTACCTCCAAGATGTTGTAACTATCAAACAGGTACTCGTATTCGCCATCATCTTCAATTTGAGGAATAAGAACTTTCTTAGATGATTTGTTGTATACGTTATAGAACATTACTTTGCCAAATGTTCTCCATAATATATCTTTGTTGCTTGATTTCAGGTCAACGTAGAATATTTCCACAAGATAGTTCACAAGCTCCGATGAATTTGAACAGATTCCGGTCATTGTATCTTTGAACAGGTCATATTTGTTCATCAACTTTCGTTCTTCTTCCGGCAAGTATTTCAAAGAAGAAGAATAATCACTCATTGAAATATCTTCCTTTAGGAATCTGAAGAAATCTTTGACCGCCTTTTTAACCGAGTTGTATAACGCCATATTCTTCTCTATTGAATCATTCATATATATCTTGTAGTCATACGGTTTATCTGAATTGAAACGCTTTATATCGAAATCAACGCTTTCTATATAACGGCATATCCTATTCATTTCACAATCAGATTCAATAAGAGGATTTCTGTAATTCATTGAAGCAAGATAGTATTTCTCTTTCTCTGTAAGCTCCGATTCGTTTTTGCCTTTAATCTCGTCCAAATCTATTCCATAAATCTGTCTATACGATTCTTCTTCTCGTAGAAACTTATTATATGCCGAACGACTGTCTTTATAGAGATATTTGAAGAAGTATGGTTTCTTTTCAACGAGAATACTGTTAAAGAACTCTTTCTTGCGTTTTACTTCGTCACTGTCTGAATCTTCTATTCTTTGATAGTTCGCCCAATGTTGCGGGAATTGTTTCGTCTGAACACCTTTTGCTTTATCAATCGCATTGCCCTGTGCCACCCGTGTCATTATAAGACGTCGTTCCAATTCTGCATATTGTGGGCTTTGTGGGTCGTACATCGGCAACATGGCATACATAGATGTACTTTTATTTGTTATCGAACCAATCTCTGAACCAAAAGCAAGTAGGTCAGCTTTATATAAATCCTCTTGAGTAAACTCAATTTTCTGTGAGAGCTTCTTTTGATATGTTACAGCCAAATCATCTTTATAAACACCCTTGATGATTGTTGGATTTGATGTTGTTGCGACTATATCCATATCAAAGTCTGAATCTGCCCAGCGCAAAACATCGTCGCTATGAACATTCACAATGATTCCTGTTCCAAGATATCTATACCAGTGATTTAACTCGTCGTTGTTTTTTAGATTCAATATATTGTGCTCACTTCGATATGTGAGCGGAGAGCGCATACTGTCCACTAAATCAACATTTCTGTCATTCCAGTATTTTGAATAATACTCTCTTTCGCCAAGAAGCCCATTTGGTTCAAGTCCACAAACATGTTCCATCATTGCGTATGGGTCAGAAACCAAAACTTGATAATTTCCATTTACAACAAGTTTACCCATACATGCGCTTTTGATTTTGTTTACGATATTGTCGTAAATCTTATCTGACACATATTTGTCGTTTATAACATTATGGTTTACAAGTAACGATTTCAACCAATAGTTATCACTACTATTGATGAAATTCACAACACCTTTCTTTCCAACAGACTTTCCCATCAAGAACAAAGACGTATACATTATGTTGTCTCTTGCTACGCCTTTTATCCAGTCTACCGTTGGTGCGCACAGTTGTGAAACATCTTCATCATCTAATTTCAACGTTTGAAGTGACTGATAGTTCAAATACAAACAGTTGGAATCATATTTCGGAGTATATCTTGAGATTCCCCACGAAAGTTTGTTGTTTATACAATTCCTTTCATATTCTTCGTAACTATCATAGCACCCTGCCATCTTGAACTGTGATTCGCTAATTATAACGTCGATGTTTCTAAGGTCAGCCATCTTTGGTGTTCCATCTTCGTTCTTATAAATCGTTTCTATAAGATAGTTTCCACCATTCACCTTTTCGCAGAACTCTTGGATAGGGAATGTACAAACCATTCCCTTTATCCAAGCATTACGGATACACCATTCTGATGGAATCCAGTCAAGTTCAAGTTCGTGCGCCCATCGCTCACTTTGTTCTGGTGATATTAGTCCCATTCCGTCGAAGTAGTTATATTCAATCTCTACTTCTTTTCTCTCTATAATATCATCACACAATGGTTCATCTATCTCTGTTACATAGTTTACAAGAGTATTTCTTTTCATAAGGCAATCTGACACTACACAAACTCTTGGTGTACTAACAGGAATCGTTGCCGAACTACTCAATCCAAAATATGCGTTGAACTTGCTTGGATTTAGTTTCTTATCATGTCTGCCGTTGTTTAAACGCCTATACAGTTCATCCGATATATCTTGCTGAACCATGATTATCGTGTTCACTCTTGCCTGTGACGCCGAACATGAGAATCTGATATATTTCTTCCCGTTTATTGTCAGTCCATTATAGAACAACTTTTTATAGTGTGAGGGACGAGTGATAATGACAGATACATATTCTGGAACAAACATCATCATATTGATTTGTTTGTTGATTTCTCTTATCAAAGAAGCATTTGTTTTTGATGATGGCAGCTTCTTTATGTCGTCCCTCTTTTTGAAAAGCAACTCAAGTTTATATCTATCTATATATCTCTGTTGAATGTCTCTAATGCTTCTAAGCATCTGACTATCCGATACAGCTATAATTTGGTCGCCATCCTTAGCCTGCTTGAATGATAAATTTATATTGTATTTGTTTTGGTCTAAGAATTTAGACTCAAACTTATAGATATAGAACTGTCTGTTTATCAATTAAATCTTCTCCATCAATTATTCTTTATTGAATATCCTCTAAATTAGTTTCGTTCGCTTTATCGAACACATATTCCAACTTGTTTAGAAAATCCTCAAGAGACTGTGGGTTCTCGTAATATAGAATATCAAACAGGATTTCGTCGATACATTCATCAAGGTCTGTGTCGTTATTTACAACAAAATTTACTTCTTTTTCAATCCCTCGAAAATCTTTTTCGTCCGCAAAGTATCTACGCTCAATTTCTTGTTTATCATCGCCACGGTCGAGTTGTCTCAAAATCCTCAATCCACTCTCTACGTTCAAATAAAAACTAACGTGCGGAATTTCAAGTTCTTTGAAAGATTTCAAACCATTTGGATTTAAAACGAAAACCATATTGTTTGATTTATCAATCTCACTTTTCGGAGTTCCATATCTCCATCCTCTATATTCAGCCCACTCCAAGAACTCACCATTCTTGAGCTTTTTATTGAACTGTTCATTTGTCAAAAAGTAGTAGTCTACACCATCTACTTCGCCATCACGCATAGGACGTGTTGTGGCTGTTACTGCTTTTGTATATTTAAAGTCGTCTGATAATGCGTTCGCAACTGTACTCTTTCCAGAAGCGCTTTTCCCGACTATTACAATATTTCCCATAAATACAACTCCTTGTTCTTCTTTATAAAATCAAAGATGGAATATACTTCGTACCAATTGTTTACAACGTATATATCATCATTTGGCTCAACCTTGTTCCATTCTCCGTTTTCGACGTTTTTCATCAGTATCTTTATTTTAGCGTTAGAGCTATGTAAACAACCAATGTGGTCGTCAATAAACACACCATTATGCATGTCAACGCTACTCTTGTCACTTCGTCCATTGTTCTCTATTCCATAGAATGTTAATTCTAAATTATTTTCCTTTAAAAATCTTTTCTTGTTTTCTAGATTATCCTTTGTTCCAATTGTAACGATTGAAATTTCATCGAAGAAGTCTTTGAAAGCATCAACTGTTTCTATCATGTTTGGAAAAATTTTCAATCTCTCAAACATCTCGTCTGAATTGAAAAACTTTTCTATGTCCCAATATGAACACTCTGGAAATAAATCACTAAAATCATATTTTCTTAACTTTTCAAAGTTTTCATTCTTACCGAAGTGTTCGTTTAACATATCAACTATCACTTCTGATGAATTTGCTATCGTATTATCAAAGTCAATAAATAACTTCACTATTCTTCTACCTCCTCTCTACTAAAGAGTATTTCTATACTATATGTGCTTCTTGTTCTCTTTTTCTTTGAAGGAATCAATAAACCATCATACTCTATCACGTCTTTTTCATTTATGCTTTGTTTATCAGTATCAACTATGAATCTCAAAAAATCATCTATGTCAAGATAATAAGTATGCTCCGTTCTTCTAAAGTTTAGCAGGAACCCTGCTGATATTCCATGAAACAATGAGAACTTACATAGTCCATCTATTTGACATGCCTTTATACTTTTGTTGTTTTCTGTTAAAGAGAATGGGATGGATGTGTTTTGAGTGCTTTTGAGTTCTAATGCTATCAGGTTTGGATATTTGTATAATAACGCATCACATTGGTTGTGAAGCGAGAATCTTGTTGTGGCTCCTTGTCCGAATCCTTGAGCGGGGTCTTTTATCCTGTAATACATGATGTTGGACGGGATACTCTCTTTTATCTCGTTTTCAAATATTTTGCCAGCGTTTGGCATTGTTTCGCCTCCTTTACATGCATTCTGTCGTGTTTCGCACGACGAATCTTTGTGTGTTACACAATAGATTATACCACATTCGAGATAAAAAGTCAATACCCTAGTGATTTTCTGTTCAATTTGTGTTTCTATATGCATTATACCACAAACTTAACAAAAAGTCAATACCCTATATTATTATATTAATTAATTATATATATATAATATACACGTGTATAGATATACAGTTGTTTATAATTATATACGTGTATATCTTTGAACACGTGTATAGTTATATACGTGTATTAAATATATACACGTATATATATCTAATAAAAAAAAATTATTTTATTTTTTTTAATTATTAATTTATAGATATTAAAACGTGTATAAAGATATATACGTGTATATATTTACACGTGTTTAGATATATAGGCTTATAATAATATAATAATAATCTATTTTTTTCTAGTAGATATATAACCGTATAGATATTTTTACACGTATATATCTATACACGTGTAAAAGAAGATATACACGTGTATAGATATACCGACAGAGCTTTCATTCATAAATTGTTTACAAAGTAGGGTATTGACAAATAAAACGTGTTATGTTATAATATACCCATAGTGATTGTTGTGTGTGTTGTAATTATTGTGATGATTGTGTGAATTGTTTGTTTTATGGTGTGTTTTGTATTGGATTTATTTGACGTGTAGTGTGATTGTGTGGTATAATATAGGTGTAAGGTAGAGAGGCGAAAGCGCACCAGCGAACAAAGTTCGATGGAACATCTACCAGCTAATAATATTTACTTGGAGGACTTATTATGTTCAATGCTATTTGTGGTTTGTTTGGTATTTTGTTGGTTATTTATGTTCTTGTTGGAGCGGCTACTCTTGTGTTCAACGTTTGTATGTCCCTTGGAGTAGTAGGACTTGTTATACTTGTGGCTATGGCTATTTATGGGCTGAAGTGGATTTATTCGTAGTCTAGCAATACGGAATTTTATATGGGTGTATTATAGGAGTATAAAAAAAAGCCCCACCCGTAGTGTAAATACAGGGGGGATATAGGACAATTTGTTGTTATGTAGTGGGGTGAAAGTGTGTTTCGATACTGTATTGCTTTGCAATACACAGCGCCTCGTGCTACTATGTAGCACAGAGTCGGGTGGGGATTATTGGTGTTATGGTATGTAGTGGAGCTAAATTTACTCTCGATTTGGTGGAGATACCTACTAAGCCCCCACAGCAAAATTATACTCCGCGTATAATGTAAACCATGGGGCACACTACGGTTGACACTTAGCAGTCGCGGCGGTTGAGTGCTAATACAGCCCCGCCCCCGTCTGCTTCACTGCCCGCCGTATTTGTGCGCAACGCGCCGCGCGGATACTGCGCCGGATATTTTGCCGCGCGTCTGGTTCTCGTCCTCCGTATCCCATTCCATGGGCGGCTCAAGTGTGTAATCGCGCCCCGCCGCCTTCAACAGGCTGTCAAGCGCGGCGATGTCGATGATGCCACGGCCCGCGCCCGTGTTGAGGTCATACGCTTTGAACTGCGCCGGCTTGTACGGATACAATGCCCAGCATAGACGGCCGGGAACGGTTAGAATGTAGGATTCAACTAGCATTTTGTCTGTTAGCATATCGTTAGCAGTCCCCCTTAAAGAATGCCAGCGGGGCACAAGCCCCGCTGGCGGGTATCAGTTTAGGCAAGGGCTTGCGCAAGGGCGGCGGCGGTATCGGCAACGTCCTGCGCGCGTTCTGCGGTCTGCTCCATGTCATCGGCGGCCAGCTCTGGCGCGTCTTTCATTTCAAGATAGGATTTCGCGAATGCCGCGAAGCCAGCCGTGCGGGCATAGGTAGCGGCCTTAGAATTGGAAGTATCGCCCCATGCGTCAGCCAGCGACTTAGAAACACGCTTTGAACTTTTGCCTTTTGTTTGCGTAAAGCTGAACCGCGCTTTTGCGGACGGATTAAAGGCCTTCATAATCTCGGCCAGCGCGTCTGCGTCCACGTCCTCACGGCGGCACGCCCAAACCCAAACGGGCACGAGATGAGCGGGACTGCTCCAGTACACGGCTTCCTTCCCGCCCTTGTTTCCATAGTTGATAGGTGCGGAAACGTCCACGAGCGCGGAATCCTCACCAACTGCGGCCAGCGCGGCGGCTTTGGCGGCGTTGTAATCGGCAACGGTCTGCGCGTCCCCGGCTTCCAAAAGCTGGATAGCGCGGAGAAGCTGAGCCAGTCGCAAGGCGGGGAATGTTGGCGCATCCTTTACGCCTGCCAGAATCTTAGACGCGCCCGCGCTGGAGGTGGCCACGTTCACGCCGTCCACTACGGCGGCGGCCAGCATGGCGGCGGCGGTGTCCGCGTTGACTTTGCCCCATTTTTCGCCGGGACGGGCGCGGGTTAACTCGTTCTGGAAGGAATTGACAAACGCCATGCAGGAATCGCTCAAAGCGGCTTTATTGCGCTGAATGGCAGAGAGCTTCGCCCCGCTGTTGAGGTCAACAAAGAACTCGGCGGCGGCGGTTAGCGACGGCGTGTCCGTGTACAGGATATCCACGGCAATGGCCTTTATGGCTTCGGCGCGTTCATCGTCTCCGTCCGTCTCTGCGGCCTCTAGAGCCGTTGTGAGGGCCGTTGTGCGCTGTTTACCGTCCACCAAAAGCCCCAGCCGCTCCCCGTCTGTCATGGGCACAGTTGCCACGATGATGGCGGGCATCACGCGCCCCGCCAGCAGGCACGCCAGCAGGCGGGCGTTCTGCTTCTCCGTCCAGACTGCGCCGCGCTGGAATACTGGCTCGGCGATTTCTCCGGCCGCGATGGCGTCCAGATACTCCCCGAAGGTCATACGCTCATAGCGTACCGGCCAGACGGCGGGCGCGGCCTTTTCTACGGCGGCGGCGGTGTTCTCGATGGCGGCGGCGGCGGTTGTGGTCATGTTGTTGTTAGTTGTCATTTTTAAGCACTCCTATTCGTTATTGATAATAGTTGTTGATAATCGTACACCTTTTGGAACGTGCCGCCCGATTGCGCGGGCGGCGTGCGCTTCACCTTATAAGCGCGGACAGCAGAAGCCCTGCGGCTATGACCGCGCCCACAATAAAGCACCTGTAAACGAATTTCAATTTATTCGCCACCTTTACAATGGATTCTTTGCCCGGTGTTTCCCCTCTGCGCCCCGTCGGCAATACTGCCAGCTTCGCGGGTTTCGCTTCGCGTCCGGTTCATTCTGTTGTCGTTCCGTCCCCCTTTTCTTTGTCGCTCGCACTCTATCGAGTACACCTACATAATACCAAAACGCCAGAATAATGCAAGCGGCGTTTGCGCTTTGGCTTATAATGTAATATATATAAAGCGGCGTTTTTCTTGTGTAGTTTTCACAAAAACCGCTTGCGCCATAGGATACTTTGTTGTGTAGTTTTCACAAATATTGAAAACGCACAAACTTTTTTTTCGTAACCCTTTTGTATAAGTTTTGTACTCGATTGTACAAATTCCAGATTTTACCTTTTGTTCACTTTGACTAAAAAGCAAAGCGGATACTATCGCGTATTTGTCTATTATAACGTACATGTTAAATGATTCACAAAGACAGTGTGTTTCTACGGCGCACAACACGCCGCCGGGCGTATCGCGATTGTTTGAGCCGTGAACAATATACATTTGTATGTATCTTTATTCATGCGCGGCCTTGTTTGTTTGCGTTCTTGCTTTATCTTGTTTTCCCTCTTTCATTATCTATATTATACCACGCTTGCGCGTGGTATGTCTAACGGGACAGCTAGTTTTGAATACCATATCATCAAATATCCGCTTTACTTTTCAAAATATTTGAAACGGGATTGATTTTTCGGCTGTTTGCTGGGAATTGTCCCGTTTTTGTTTTTCTTCGGGATTTTTCTAATTTTTGCTTTTTTTTTGGAAAAATTCTGTATTTTTCTGTTTTACCGGTGAACAAGTATATATAGATATATACATATATGAATGGATGTATATATGAATTTGAATGTAACACTCGAATTTGCATGTTACACTCAATATGGTGTATATATGTATATTTTCATATATGGAAAACCTTCAGGGCCTACTATTACCCAACGTCGCAGTTAGCAAATATTATATTACCGCAAATTGCGGTAAGAACATAATTTACAACCAAAAACACAAAATCAACGTCTATCATAATCGCAAAAATCATTGCCTACGATTTGCCGCATCTTTCTAGTGAACGAAATTCGATAACACCGCAAAAAGAAACAACAACCATTACTAAACCTTGTTTAATTACACCACATTTGATGTATCACCAACCACCTAAGATAGCGCAACTTTGAACATCACAAACAACACAACAAGAACATTACAAAACAAAATAATCTTTACCCTAACTTATCCATAAACACACAATAAAGAAACAAAATAACAAACGAGAGAAACACGGAAAGCAGAAGTACAAACAACAAGAAATCCGTTCCATAAGCAATAGAAAATATAACAAGAAACAGAACAAATAAAACGTCTGAAATCTTGACAAGTTTCTTTAAAAACTTGACATTTACTTCAGAATTATATTTCTCTACCGCATAACAAATAGACGTTGACACAGTAACAAAAGATAAAACAAACGCAAGAAAGATTTTAAAAATACATTCCATTTTTGAACTCCTTAGTTTTATATTTAACACGCTACATCCAGACAGCTTTGCTGGACAGATTAGAAACGGCGTTAGTCGTTTCTACATTGTATTTCAGAATATCTTTTAAACGCTTTACAAAGCGGTGAATAAATGTAAACACAGCTAGCAAATCCGTCTAGCGTGGGCACATTCTGGCGAACTTTGTTCGCCAGCATGGTTACATTCTATCAAGCAAAGTTCACCATTTTATAAATCACAATCTATCGAACACTTGTGAAGTTTACTTCGCACTCAGCATAGTATATGACATGAAGTAAACTTCACATTCTTTTTAATAGAAAATCTATAAAATCGTTTCTACATCGTTTTTGAGAATAATTAATTCTTATTTTTACTTTATTTACAAAAACGGAGGATTAATGTCAATATTGACGTGTATACCGAGACAAGCAATCAACACAAGAAGCAGAACCACAAAAGTTGATAACATTCCAAAACAAATAGAACAAATAATAGAAAACAGAACCAATAAAATATCATAAACCACAGTAATAAACGCGATAGTTTTAACTTTTAGAACATGAACGCCCGGTTCGATAAGGAACCGAAAAGAGAACAAAACATGAACAAGAACGAAAACAACGAGTGAAAATACTTGCCAAAAGAACATAATTAAGCACACCTTTCGTTAAAATTTAATACATAAATAGCTGACGCTACATAGTTTTTCAGAACATTTTTTAAACACTTTACAAAGCTAAAAACATTTGTAAATTAAACTCTATAAACTAAAATCTCAAACTCGTCTGTTGGGTACTTATGCCTTGAAAACACATAGGTAGCAAATCTAGCATCAAAGAACATTTTCAAAGCGGGGGTCATTTGGTTTAATAAAGCACCCCACGTAATACATATATCAAACACCCCTAAAAATCTAAAGCTACTACTAGATTTAAAGATATAAACATATCAAGTAATAGAAGTTATGCCTACAATACTACAACGTATTAAAACCTAATGCTAGCTTTATGTTAAAACCACTAAAAACGAATCATAGAGCAATTTCACATTTTACTTATGTGCCATGAAGAAGTTTAGCAAGTTTCTTACCACGTTCGACATAAGCGGCACGTTGCTCAGGGGTAAGTTTAGCGGGAAGTCTTGGAGCAAACCATTTCTTAGGCATGATAAACTGGCAAGAGCCATCTTCATTTTCACGGATAAGTTGAATTGCTGGGTATTCATCCATAGCATTTTTCAATTTTCTGATAAGAGAAGCATTATAAGTAAACACAACTGCGTCTTTCTCAGCTTCGTTAAAGTTAAATCTGTTGTGCTACGCACAACGATTCGTATTGCGAAGCAATACAGAAGTAAGTTTCTTTCTCATAAGGGGATAACATTACAGACAACCTTTCAATAATCTATTACTCAACCTCATAGTTACAAGATGCTCCAAAATATTTAACCTGTGAAATAGGGAAAAAGCATCTTTTGTCGTTCTTTTCAAACCAAAAGACATCAGAGCCACTATTATGTCCATATAGTTCTACATCATCAATAAACCTTTTTTCTCCGTCTTTGAAGATAACAAGTAGTTCACAATTTTCCAAAACCAGCACAACCTTTCTGTTAAACTTTGTTTAACAGTTATATTATATCACATTGGCTGATAAAAGTCAATACCATACTTGTAAACAATTTGTGAACAGAGACTCTTATATATATATATATATATATTAATATATAATATTATAATATATAAGTCTATATATATAAATTTATATATCTATACGCTTGCATATAAATCTATATATCTATAAACTTGTAATTATAAATTTATATATCTATAATCTAGTTATACAAATTTATAGAACTATACAAGTGTTAATATCTATAAATTTATATATATAGAGAATATTTAATTTTATTTTTTAATATATATTAATTTATATATCTATACAAGTATTAATATCTATAAATTTAAAAAACTAAAATAATAATATATTTTTTTATATAAATTTATATATCTATAAATTTGTTAAAGCGTATATATCTATAAATTTATATACAAGCGTATAGATATATAAATTTATAAAGAAATATTATATTTTGTTTTTTAATATATATTAATTTATATAACTATACAAGTGTTAAGATATATAAATTTATATACAAGCGTATAGATATATAAGTTAATAATTATTTTTTATTATTAATCTATTATATAAATTTATATAACTACTTACGCAATTATTATATTATATTAATATATTAATATTATCGTGTATATAGTTATGCTTGTATAGTGCATAACTATATACACTAATTATTTATTATAATATAATAATTGCTAAGTTATATAAATTTATATATTAATAATCTCAGTTAATCTGTAATATTTAATATCTATAAATTTATATATCTTTAACAAGCGTATAGATATATAAATTTATATTAGGTGTGTATTTTTGTTCTTAATTTTTCGGATAGAATAAAAGATTCATGTACACTGCATAATCCATCATTCTTACCACCTTTCAAGGATAAATACACATGATTTTGATTGTCTTAGAATCTTCTACCGTGACTTTTGTTACTTCATATTCGCCATAGCGCAACTGAACTTTTTTCATTTTGTCATGTATGTTGCTTATCTCATCCACTGTCATTCTGTTGTTATACTTCCTAATAAAGTACACATCGCTTTCGCCCGTCCTATGAAATAGGTTGATGATAATGTTAATATCTCTTGGGATTACGTTAAGTTGCTCGTTAAGAATCATTGTGTTCAACTCCTTTCAACATTTCAATAATATCTTCGTCCAGAAGCTCTGTACAATTCTTTGCGTGTAGGATTTTCTCATACTCAATCCTTACATTTTCAAGGGAAAATCGCGCGTATTTAACCAGATTAGTACAAGATTTGTTTCAAATATGCCTTAGCTTCATCTTTTTCAAGAAACACTGTTGAACCTAGCGGAAAGAGCTTCACGCTCTCCTTCGACTTCTGTGCTTCCACCCATAAACTTGCCATTGTACACAACAAAATACTTTTTCATTTTTTTTTGCCCTCCTTTGTTTTTTATAGTAATTTGCCTGGGGGTATTGACATTTAGTTGAAAGTATGATATAATAACATCACAACACACAAACAACCAATCTCACACCCTATAAAACACAACATCAGCTTCTTCACAGTTTTCCCATTGCAGTTTAAACGCATATTCGCACTCATTCAAAAATACTTCTGGGTGTTCAGCGAATACATTCTTGCTTATATAAGCACTTCTGTCAATCGCATCTATAAGACATACACTTTCTAAAACTCCAATAAGCGGCAAGTTATATCCAGTTTTTATATCACCATCATCAATAACAGTATAGTCAACTCTTATATGGGACAACATATCAGACAATCCATAAAAGAATTTTAAATCTTCTGGTAAATCGTTTTTAACATGTTCAACATATTTAGCAGGAACACACAAATTATAAAAGTGTCCAGAATCTTGTCTATACCAAGCATATCCAACAAATTCTTCTACAACCTCTTCATTCTGAGATGCTATGAAAACGGGAACGTATTCACTACCAAGGATAACTCCATAATGATTATACTCGTTGTTATATATGATATCTCCACATTTGAACTTAATCACATTATTCACCACGCTTTATACCAAAGTAAAACTTGATTTCGGGGGAAGGAACGCAATGTCCGTATTCTTTATCAAAGAAGTGATTGAACAAATTAAAGAAGCATTTACTGCTAAATGAACTGACGTAACCATCATCGTTATACATCAAAGAGCCTCGAAGTGCTTCCAAAATACAATTACTTCTTAGAGGAGTTAAAAGACTCTCGTTATATCTTGATACTGTTTTCCCATTCTCTGTAATAGAATAGTCAATTCTTACATGTGCGAATATTTTTGAAATGTCTGACAAAAAGCAAAGTTCACTTGGCAAAGACTCTTGTTCCACACGAATAAAAGAAGGTTCATCGTCTGTCCATGTGTAAAAGTTCATTGCTTCTTCTCTATACATAAAAGAGATAACATATCTGTTTCCCAGAAAAATAAGAGTGTCAGCAACAACTCCATATTGACATATACCCTTATCGTCATTGTATCGCTTTACAATATCACCACGTTTCAACGTAGTATTCATACTTTCACCCCTTTGTTTTAACAGCAAGCCTCGTAGATATATTCTACCATGTCCCCGGGTTTGAAATCACGATTCATCATCATCATCACCCCATGGATTCAGCTCATACTTGAACAAAATATCATCATTTGGGTTTGTGTATTCAGTCATAACTTCACATGAATAACAACCATTGCTTTCTCCATACCACCGAATGGTTACATATCCTTTGACTGTTGCAAACTTGTAAAATGTCCAAGTCCAATATGGGTTACTGTGCTTAAATCCACATACAGCATCGTCATATGACATTGTTGTTTCAGAGCATACCTCAGCCTGCGTAATAGGTGAACCAATTAGACATTTAACATCACCACAAACATCTTCAACGCACACATCCTCACAACACATTTGGTCGTGATACATATGAAACTTACTTCCGTCGTTCATATAGAACCAAATTTGTCTGTTCTCATGTACTATATCGTTGATTTCTGATAGTTCATCTGAATAAACCTCATTTGATGTTTCAATTCTCGTGATTGTTTTTCCAATTAGCATATCAAATTTTTTGAACATTTATGAACACCCTTTCTTTTGGTTGTTTTACCAATAAGCAATATTAAGTTGCCCCTTTTGAACACGATGTTTCTTGTGTTTTTAAACTTCGTTTATCAGAAAACGAACGATAATGATTATTTATGGTTTACAACCGTATAAACATGAATATTCACATCATCATCATCATAGTACATATCTTCAAGTAATCCCAACACTTCATCGAGAAATTTTTGTTTGTTAAAACAAAGTTGGACAGATTTAGAAGAAAGTCTTACCCTTAACAATGAAACATTTATCATATCTACAATACGAGATACATGAAATGATGTTAAATCATCTTGATAGATACTATATACTGGGTCGTCTTTGTTTATTACATCAATTCTAACCCTCTTGAGAAAATCTCCAACTTCTTTTAGTAGTTTATATTCATATACGGGTATGGAAGAACTCTCAATTGGTTGAATCCGTGCTACTCTTGGGGTTGAAAGCGCTACAAATCTGCCTGAAGCATCAAGTTGGATAAGAGAATAAAAACAAGCACCACAGTACGCGAGTATATATGGTTCGTTTTCGACTTTGTACTCTACAATGTCACCAAGTTTTAGATTTTTCATGTTGTCACCTTTGTTAGTACAAACTCACATTATAGTTATATCCGAAATAATTACGGCTGTGTAACCATAAATAGTGTCGGTAATCATCTTCTGGATTGTTAAGCAAGTCAACAATTTTATAAACGCTGTTTTCCTCAACAAAAGAAACATTGTATGTCATGCGATTTGAAGTCAATTCTCTCTTGTCATATCTTATACTTGCTAACTTCTGGAATGTTTCAGCACCAGCAGGAACTTCTCCTGTATAGTCAGATAAATCTTCTTCGGCACAACAGCTTGTATACCATTTGTTCCGTTCTTCTACATAGATAAAAACAACATAGTATGTGCGATGGTTTCTATATACCACAAATGCTGGACGTCCCTTTTTGTAAATCAATTGCCTTTTATATTTGGCAATATCACCTGTTTTGTACTTCAATCTATCAACTCCAATAATACCAGAGGGCTTGCGCCCTCTGGTATGTTTTACTGTTACTCACATTTAATCTCTGCGTTGTAGCAAAGAGCAACGTTGTATTCATCGGAAAAATGCGCTAAACATCCCGTGCCAAGTCGAACGGCGTTCATCGTGGTTTGCTCTCCGTCATAATTCGTATGATGTGCTTCGGCCATTTTCATATAAATCCTTTGCTGTGGGCCACCAATGAAGATATCTCCGTTCTTCAACTCTTTGAACGAAATGGTTGTTGTGGATTCAGCGTTTGTGGAAAATTTCTTGTTAGTCATAGTTATGTACTCCTTTGTTATTGTTTTGTTAGGATGCGTTTTTATACTCTAGTAAGCCCTATTGATAGGGCGTTTACAGCATTCAAATGGTTAGGCAATATAAAATCATTACTCAACTATTCAATGTTTAAAACCCTTATAGTTGTGTGATGAAACGGGGCAACTTAGCTATTGGTGTTAATGTATAATCTTTTAACGCGGATTACTTCATCATCGTCGTCGGTGAACATAGTGTACGCCTGACCAATCCCAATGGTATTGTTAGACATATTAAGTTCATCGGTAGATTCGCAAATCTTAATATATAGGTTCTCGTTGTTGTCTTTGCTAACAAATACATCGCCTATGTTTAGCTCGCTAAACGGGATTACTGCTCCAAAATTACGTTCGGTTTTAATCTTTGTCATTAGGTTCACCCCTCAAATCTCATAGTTGAAAGCGCATGTATCAAATACAAACACAAAGTCGTTATCGTCAAAATAGCGAGTAGCTCTCGTCGTTAGCTCAATAGCATTGAAGCATTTGCGCTTTGGGTCTTTCTTCCATAACTTTTGAACTTTCATATACAGATAACCGTCAGTAGCCATAAAGATACTGCCACATTCAACTCCCGGAAATATCCTTGTTGTGGCGTTCGTTTCTAAATGAACTTCTGTACTGCCAATGTTTGAATTATCACTCATTATTTGTCACTCCTTTACTTTGTTTGAGGTATGATTGACACTCCCCACGGCTAAAGTCGGGGGATTCTCGGTTCGCTGACCGCCGCCTGCACAATGTGAGGTCTTACATGGTCTCCACGAGCGTATCTGGCCAGCTCTGCTGGGCAGAATTGGCACAATTAGGTTCGGACGTGTCCCGTCCTACCACTATATATATTATACCATGAAATGGTATAATACGTCAAGTTGTCCATGCTTTTAGGTCGATGTTTACCGCTTCTACATTAGCAGCCATATATTCATATGAGCGCATTATCTTGTCGCTTCTTTTAGTGGCAATAATACGTTGTACGAATCTCCCGCAAGAACAAAACATATTGTATTCGTTCACATGATTTCGTTGAAAATCAATAATATCTTGTTCGGTAACGCTGGGGTCAAACTCAATCCAAAACATCGACATATATGGATTGTCTTTGTGTCCAGAACACGACATATATGTTTTTAACCCTACTGAATTGAAATATTCAACCATAGGAATCACATCGACATCATAATCAGACATAGAACTATGTTTCATATTATTACTCCTTTGTAGTTGAATAAAACGTCCGTTCAGAAGTATCATTTCTATCTCTTAACCAATCAAGAACATCATCGGGTTTTGCTTTGAATATAGTCTCCGTTTTGCTTCTAAGCCCAACATATATAGGGTCATGGTATATAGCATCAATACTAGCTTCATTCCATACACCAAATTCATCGGGTTCGGCATCAGTTACATAAATTTCATCGTAGCATATTGTGCTGACTATTTTGGCTAGTTCCAAATCTCTATCGTCAAGAAGTTCCTGTTTGGTCTTTATTATGTCCTTTGGGTCTACCCACCAATCGTTATAACCGTGTCGTGTTTTTGCTATCACGCATATATACTCGTTATGTCTCCCAATAACAACTGCTTCGGAGAAATTAACACCATAGCTTTGTCTTATGGTTTTTACAATGTCGCCAACCTTGAACTCGTCCAATTTTGTTCATCTCCGTTTATGTTTATAGCACGCGCTACAATACGCATAGAATGCGTTTTATATATTAGCAATGATTTTATATTACTAAGTATACAAAATAGATTGTAGGCCCATTGTAGCGCGTGTGAGGGCATTGTGCGTTTATGCCTGATAGTTTAGCATCGTATCAAGTGCGCAAATCGTTTCATAAACCATCTTCCTTGTTCCACTTACCAGCAAACCATCAACGCAATGCTTTTCAATGTCAGCTTTTGAACAGTAGTACAGACTACATCCTCCGTACACATATGCCACGGCTAAATAGCCGTATTTGTATCCTTTAAGTTCGCACAGTTTGTTGTAGTATTGGATACGCATGTCAATGTTTTCTTCTATGGTTCTCACCTTACACACCCTCCTTAATGATTTCTACCTTACAACGTACAAGCATGTTTTGCTTAACGCCGCGAAACTCCGAATGTTCTTTGATTGTACCAACAAGATTGACTTCTTCGCCGGAATCATCAATTCCAAGATATTTACTCGTTTTCCATACGAAAATAGCAGAGTTATAAATCATCTTATAGATATACATAACGCCAAACTGCGTAGAATAAGAAGTCACGCACGCAAGTCGGCCATTCAATGTCACCTTTTCACCGACTTCTCCATAATACCGATACATTTCGTTGTCTTTTTCTTTTTGTTTGCGCGTTTTCTCATACTCAAGATGCCGTTTGTACAAATCCATAAGACATGCCGCAAAGCCAACATCGCTCACTTTGATATGTGAACCGGAACAAATAACACGAAGATTTTCCATGAAGTCATTCGGCTCGTTATAAGACTTAATCCATTCAAGAGCATCCTCTACAAACGCTTCTGTGTCTTTGCTTTTATAGAGATTATGCCATTTGTTTGACATTTCATTCGGTTCTTCATTGTTTGTCATATAATGAACAGCGCGTGTGCATGTTGCTGCAACTTGTTTGACGTTGTTATTATGACATGCTTCTTCGTTTATCTCTGCGGCTTTCTTCTTGCTCATAAAACCATACAGAGACATTGTAGCAACAACTGCGCTCAAATAGTCTTTGGTTTCAATGAAGAATTTACTGCTACCACTCACTCCGAGAAATTCTTCGGGCGATTTTATAGCCTCCTCAAAAGCGGCGATTGCTTCGGCATCAATGCCACCTGTATATTCGCGCAGACACGTTGTACCGACCTGTTTGAACTGCTTCGTCTGTGTGTTATAAATCACAACAGTTTTGTTTCTGCTACGCATTGTATTACAATGTTCACAGAAAGATTTTGCTGTTCTAAATCTGCTGGGGAGAGCGAGTTCAGCGCTGGGCTTCCATTCACCCTCTACCAAATGAATAACATTGCCAACTTCGTGATGGTCAAGCACAGCAATAACAATCCAGTTTTCGTAGTGAATCTTACATTCTACCATTACAGGTACACACTCAACTGTCACGCAGGGCAAATCCGTTTCTTTTTGGATTGGTTCAAGCCGTTTGTACGAGAAATCGACTTTAGCCCGCTCCGCTTTGCGACGGATACGGGCAATCTTCTTCTCGAACGATTCCATGTTCTCTGTGGGAATTAAATACATCATAGTTAGCACTCCTTGTTATTGGTAAAGCTCGTTGCGCTCTACTTTTTTTAGTTTAGTGGCTTAAACTCTGAGACTAAATACTGGCCCGTAAGCACAGTTTGGAAAATCTGTATAATCCCGACCACGCCAAACGTGATATTTCCCGTTGTAGAAATATACCCGATATTCCACACCGCGCAAACCTTGGTGACGTTTTCCGCAACGTCGATAAGCAACACAGGCGTTGCGGGCAGTCTGATAGTCGTCAAAAATATTAATCAACATAACACTCTTTCCTCCTTTCCGTTTTTATTATCGCCCTTTCCACTATATATATTATACCACACATTCGTGTGGTACGTCAATTTGTGCCCCTATTTATTGTGCCATCAAAGTAAAAGAAGTCTTTAAAGTCTGATATCTTAGTGGCGTCTGCTATTTCTTCTATAAACTCTTTTTCTTTGCCTTTATATATATCCTCCCAAAAACAATCCTGTTTGATGTAATATTCGTTGAATACACGTTTGAGTCTTTCGTGGACACTCAGTAAAGCTAAAAATATATTTTCGTGAAATTCGTGAACATCTGCTTTGAGATGAAGTAGATACTGTATGTTTGCCACGTTATATATACCAATATGGTTGATACACTCGATTTGGTCCATTGAAACAACGTCTTTGAGATTTATGAGTTCTATGTCCATATATGGTTCGTTTATTATTAGGTATCCATAGTTTACAATCCAAAATTTTCCTTTTGCCTTTTTAGAGACAACAACACCATATTGAGCCGTGTACCATCTTTTAGAATTATATTTTACACACATTCCGGGTTTTATAAGCATGGCGCATCAGTCTCCAATACTCTAGTTTTATAAATTACAAAAGTGTCTTGCTCCTTTACATCATTCCATCTACGTATTGCCAGCTCAAGACGTTCTTTATAACTCTCAAAGTTTTTCCATTCACCATCTTTAAGATAGAAATATGTTGTCTTTAATGGCTCAAACTCTGTTACCAGCCTTTGGTTATAGTAGTAATCAATATCGCTATCTTCCTCGTCGCCATAATGAAATATAAGGTCAAAATTATATCCCATTACATCAGTTATGAATTTTACAAACTTCTCATGTCCGTTATCAATAATGGAACGTTTAGAGACTGGTTTATACCATTTGTCAACTTGTTCTTTATAGACGACTATGTAATCTAATGTATCTTCTTTCACATAAAGGATGTAATATAGCTCGTCAATAGAATATGATATAATAAAGCAATATGTAAACGAGCTTTTCGGGTCTGTGTTTTGATAGAAGCCGCAGAGCATATTAGAATGCATAATTATTCACTTCCGATGAATTAAAATACAACTTTTATGGACAAGTTTTAGGCATCCAACCACTTATTATCAAGCACATAGAATCCAAAAACAAGTCCACCAGTCAGAACAATCCAGAAAAACCAGAATATAAAGATTGAAAAGTTTGAGTCATTAATCAATCGCTCCCTCAATTCTTCTGGTTCTATTTCAGAATAAAGTGTCACATAACGATTTTGAATTTCATCATCCTTTAAAATAATAAATACAGAACCGTTCATTTCAGCCGGAATCACCTTGAAATAATAACGAACTTTTGAGTTCTCATACGCATATTGTCCACTGATTCTTCTGTATTCTTTATCCAAATATTCGCTCCCGACATCCGACAAACGAGCGATGGTTATGTCGTAATTGTCGAATTTGTCGAACGGATATATGTCACCATTGAACACTACATCGTTTGATTTTGTTTTTGTTGAGCCGCTGTAATCCCAAGTATAATATGTTTCAACACGGGTTGAAACGCGGCCCTTCGCGTCAGTGCTTGTAACTGTTCTTGTATGCATAGTATATTTTTCTTTGATTTTCTCAATGTATAAATATTCACCATTGAGTTCTGGAATTGTTTGAGGTTCAACTGCTTTCAGTTCAAATATTGTGAAAACATCGCCAACGCCAGTTTCTTTGACGTAATCATACATATCCATTGAAGTGACAATTGGTGACTTCATATAGCGTTCGTTTGTCTCCATTGCGCTGTCGTGGATTTTCCCGTGAATGAAAAACCCGAAAGTAATCATCAAGAAAACAATCGCTAAACTGGCCAAAAGCTCACGCAAGGTGAGCTTAAAATGGCCATCGTATATAACAATATTGTTCATATTAATCACCAAACATATTGTCAATTACTTCCAATTCTTCGGCATCGAAAGTAAGATAATCAACGTTCATCGGTTCATAACCTTGCGCAGAAAGAATCTGTTTATGCGGGAAAATTTTGATATATTTTTTATATTCTTTTACCTGCGCATTGTAATTGTTGCGATACTGAGAAATTGTATTTTCACAGATTGAAATTTCATTCATCAAATTCTCATAAACAGTATCGGATTTAATTTCTGGATAATTTTCAACTACAACGTTCAGACTTCTCATGGCTTCTGCTACATCACCATTTTGAAGTGCGGAACGGGCATTTGTGACAGAATCCACAACATCTTGTTCGTGGCTTGTGAAATTTTCTACAACTTGCACAAGCTGTGTAATGCTGTCGTTCCGATGCTTTTGCTGAATCTCAATCCCAGAATAGGATTCGTTGATTTGTTCTTCCATACGAGCCACAGTGTTGGATACAGAAACCATATACCCAAGCAACAAAATCAGCAGGCTCAAAATTACAACGCCGATAATAGCGAAAAGTTTCCAGTCAAAGTTTTTCATTGTTTGTCTCCTTTGTTTTAATATAAACAGTGGATGTGTCGTAAATAAATATTAGCACTCTGTGAAATGTTTTTCAAGCTCGCATTTCCGCAACGGAAACTTTGTTGACTTTGGATTGTTTGCTTTTTGTAGGATACAACAAGTCTCGTTTTTGTGTCGAGTGAATCCGACTACGGCGTATTCGTCGTTCAGAGACAGCGAAATCTCCAAACCATATCTTGGGAACACATATGTTCCCTCTTTGGCAACCCTATATTTGCGACATTTTGTTGTGTTCATTTTATAATCCCTCTTTCCATTCATTATTCGGCTAACTTTGCCGTTGTGATATAAGCGATGCCCGACCATAGACTACGCGCAATATGAAACGCTTCGTCCATATCTTTCGCCATCACAAAGCCTATAAATTCAAGCCTATGCGTATCATGTCGCCATCCGCCCATTGCCCACCTTTTCAACTTCAACTCTTTCATATTGTCCTCCTTAGCTATCAATCCGTATAACTCGGCAAACACATCCATACACGTTTATAATGCGACATGCCATTTTTGATGCGTCGTCTGATGAATAATATCGCTTTGCTTCTGCCTCATATCGTGTTGTAGCAATGGAATGATTTCCATTATCAAAATCATCATGGATGTAATATAACGTTTTTCTCCCAAAGAAATCAACTTCTTCTTTTTGAAGAATATATACACTCATACCATTGCATCTCCATTCAAACACATGACTTCATCGAAACCCTCGTCGGTTGTTGGGATTTCAAACTGTCTTGCCATTCTTTCGATTACTTCATCTGGAACTTTTCTTTCTCTCGTTGCGTTCCTTTCCTTACAAAGCTCAACGTCTGGCCTATAATAAAGCGCAATCTTTCTTACGCCCACAGGACAAATATCGAAAGCATACCTCCGCAAACTCTTTTTGAGATTTGTTGCGTCAATAACAATGCTGATATTGGCCTTTAACAAAAGCTCTGCTCGTTCATAAAGTGTGTTGAATACTCTGTTGTTGTCGCCCTGAAAAGATTCGTCTCCGAAAAGCTCTTTGCGAATTTCATCCGAAGAAAGTCTAATCACGTTACCATTCCTACAAAGAATATCAGCAAACGTAGATTTGCCACAGCCGGGGATACCTACAAGAACTATCATATTTACCACTTGTCGTTTACCCCCTCTACGACCACCACTTCGTTTGAATTGATATAGCAGAGTTCTCCGCTGATAAGGTCGGCACACCACGTTGAAGAACGTCCTGTTAAGTACAACATATCGCGTGTCGGCGCAACAACAAGATACTTGTGTGCGCCGTATCTAAATTTTTTTCCGGGCGAAAGTGTAAGCAGTTTGGCAAGGTTATTGTTCATTTTTGTTCACTCCTTTATTATACAATTATGTATACACACATACAATTTTGATTGTATATGCGTCAACGGCCTCTACACGACAAACGATGAAATCTCCATATTTATAAATTATCTTTGTAAATTCATCGGCTCGTTTTGATGCGTCTCTTGCTGTGAAACCAGATTTCAACCGCATAATGTTGATTGTTTCGCTATCGCAATCTCTGTTGATTGCTTTGATTTTTAGCGTGGTTTCTCCGCATGTAACACTTAGCATACTCTTTAATGTCATTTTTCATCCCTCCAAATTGTTTTATCGTGTGTAACCTAACCTACTATATATATTATAACACAAAAAGCCCTATACCGTCAAATCGGATAGGGCTTTTGAGTGCTTTTCTATCAAAATATACTCCAATTATCACTTTTTGATAGTGCTTGCATATAGCATTCATCAACTTTGTATATCGGAAGCGATATAAGAGAAAAAATGCAGATAATATTAACTATTGGAATACAGCAGATAAGATATCCACCAATTGTACCGACTACCTTTTTGAAAAGCGTCAGTTCAACAATTCTATGAACCCTTGGGTTTCTAGCAAGAAATCCGTTAAGTCCAACTTGGATAATTGAATATAGGCACAATCCTATACAAAAGTTGATAAGGATAAGATTCATTATTCGCTATCACTCTTTTCTTTGAGATATTGCCCAAGAGTTTTGGTTTCTTTCTTTCTGCTGTACTTCTTTTTGCTTTCTTTGATTCGTGCGATAGGAGACATTGGCCAAAAGTTACGGCGTTTCTTATTCTTTTCTATCATAGCGCCTCCATAAAAGTTCAATCCTTGTTCTAATCTCATAAGGTATATCTTTTATAATACGGGGCAATTTATTCCTAATGAGAAATCCCGGCGAACGATAATAGTTGTATCTGCCTGTTTTCCGATAATATGGAAGGTCAATGCCATATCCAAATATTACCTTATATTTATCACCGTTATATGTCATTTTAAATGTATAACATCTGTCTTGTCGTGGCGTTACTACAAACTCTATCAGCCCGTCATAGTTGTCAGAAACATATATGCCTTCATACTTCTTCCAGCCTATATATCTGTCGTTAAAGTATATTGTTTCGGTTTTGCCGTCGCAACATACAATCATATGCTCTTTGAAAAAACCAACGGTAAAGGTTTTATCTCCTACATAAGAAAAACACCATCCCTTTAGGATATGTTCTTCTTCATCTTCCCATCCAACCATTTCTAGCATATCGCCAAAATAGTCGTTTTGGATACACTTGCCGTTTTTAAATGCGATTGCTCCATAATCAATAAATGCCATTGTAATCCTCCCCCATGTCTCCATAGAATCTCAAACGAAGTTTGGTTATATCTTCGCCAAGAACTTCTACATTGTTACGACACCATTCACAGAAGTCTTTCATAATCTGTGAAGATAATGTCTGTTCTTTTATATCTTTACCAGTGCGCACTCTTTCAGATATTGTACGAAGATATTTCCAAGTGCGGTAGTAATTGGTTTTTACTTTCAGCATATAGTCGTTAGAATCAACCAGTACATAACCCTCAACTTGACGGATTGAATTGTGCGTTTCGTTTACGAAATCCTCAAATTCTTTCCATGTGTTCAACGTTTTTCTGAGCTTTTTACATGGTAATCCAAAGGTAAAACAGAATAATTGCGTCACTCGATATGGCATGATTTCGGTTTCAATGGTGTTTCTCACCAAATCAAGCACAACGATTTTCTGTTTCGGTTGGTCGATAATATGCGGATTATGAACAGGGTCGAGAACCTCGAAAACAGCCGAAACATTATGTTGTTCAAGAAAGAATTTAATTCCCTCTCTTGTTTTTGCGTTCGTGGTTGAATAGAAAATGTCTTTGAACCATCCAGCATATTCGCTTTCCATTGCCGATTTTGAAGTAATAATGAAATCCTTAGTCTCTTTGTTATATGACATGATTCCAAGGAATCCGTTTTCTTTTTCATATGCTTGTACAGGGAACTCGATTGTGTTTTTCAGCGCATCCATTTGCGTTTCTGGACGTTCTCCAATGTTGAAGAACTTGTCATAGCTTCTTGCTACAACTTCACCCGTTTTGGTATTGATATACAACCCACGAGCTTTAACTGTTTGTTCGTCCCATATTTTGTTGAAGAAAGCACCAACCGAGAAATTGAAAGAAGAAATATCTCCATATTTTCTTTCAACGATATTTTTATTTGCTCGCAAGTCGTCAATAATCATTTTAAATGTCACCTACCATTAAAGTTAATAAGAGCAAATCATCGGATGGGCAAATGCTGGACAAATGTTCTGGAATAAGTTCATAGACTTTTTGCCATTCTTTTTTGCTGTATTCAAACTGCGTTATATAGTCGGCACAACCATTTAAATCTGCTGTATCATCGGAGTAGCCCTCAACGTAGATTCTACGAAGTGAATTGTCATAGTAAAAATACAACGTACCAAGTTCTCCATTGTATACGCCGAACATCATTGAAAGATGCACATAGTTCTGTACTGCCAAGAACCCTCGCTGTCCAGCTTCTATCGTAGTTCTGTTCATAGTTTTACCCTCTCCACATACCAATATACTCTACTGCTGTTTTATACGAGAATGACAACTTTCTTGGATGTTGAGGAATCAGTCCGTATATCTCGGGCCATTCATCAGCATCATAACGAAGTTCTATGATTTTATCTGACAAATCATCGCTGTCAGCTTCTGCGAAGTCAAGATAAATCTTTCTTTCAGTGTATGAATACCGGAAGAAAACTGTTGTGCTTCCACAACTATACCATCCAAAAAGTGGATAATCCATTATTTGGTCACACAACAAAATATAACTCATTGTGTTTCCCTCTTTGCCAAAGTCATAAACTTTCTTTACCATACAGCCCACCAAATTTCATATAAAATATATAACATGCAACCAGCGGTTGCGGCCCCTTTTTACATATATATTATACCACAAATCCCCGCACCTGTCAACTTAGATGCGGGGATAGTGTTATACATAGAATCGTTTGTTGGTTTCGGTGACTACATCATTATAGAAATACCGTTTCATAATATTTCTTGATGGATTCATTTTTCTGTTTCTTGTCCGCATAATACTATGCGCAACCAACTTGCCCCATTCTGTATCGTCATACGAAAGTATTGTTACTTTCGCAATGCGATACAGAGACTTGCTTCTATATGTGATATAAACTTGCTTTGCGCTCACATCTGGATAGATAGCAATTGTGGCGTCAATGTAGTCAAATTCGCCAAATTTAGGCAGTACAATCGTCCTTGTAATGGCCCTTTGGTAATCTGTGGTATCTCTTAGGTTATACCACAACTCTTTAGTTGTCATGCGCGGCCCTTTCAGCTCTGAGTTTTTCTTCGGTTTCCATATAATCTTTTAAATGCTTACACTGTACATTTAGGAAGTCATATTCCTCTTTGAGTTTAGCATACTCTTTCTTGAAGTTTTCAAATTCCTCTTGTACAACCGGAAACTTATCTTTTATAGCATTGTAATCGGCAACGGCTTTTGTATATTCTTGTGTTTGTTTTGTAAGGTCTGGGTGCTTTTTCGTCCAGTAGGACGCATAATATGCCATGAATACGACTACAATCGCACATAGCAATATGGCAACAACTACCAGAACGAGAATACCAAGCCAAACATTAACCATAATCATTCCTCACTTATAACATAATGGCAACTGCTATAACCATATATATCAATATCGCTATGATTGCCAATAGTATGGCTGTTAAAATAATGTTAATCATGTTTATCGTATCTTGAGCTTACTACAAGGCAAGCATATACAATGAGCGTAATCACACCCATAAGACTGAGAATAGTTATCATCATATTTTCACACCGTCCTAACAATAAACAAAACACAGCCATCCATAGAGTCAATCAGAGCAATCTTTTTGTCCATGAGAGTGCTGTATGTTTTGACATCCTCTTGATTGTTTAAGAGATAGAAAGTCTGACGTTCTTGAATATAGAAAGGGAAACGAATCAATTGTTTATCCATATAGGAACGAATTGTATCGTCTTTGATGATTAGCTTTGCGCTTTGTTTTGCTTTGACTTTAACAGCAGTTGGTTTCATTGATTCATCAAATGTTTTTGCTATCGTTGCGGCATCTTGAGCAAGTTTTGGAATCCATTCACCACGTTTTGGTTTTTCTTCTTTTACACTTGGAGTGCGTGAAATCAGAGAAATCACTACAATAAAAACAACGAAAGCAACAGCAAACCAAACCCCCATCATAACAAACACCCCTCTACATTTTTACAGTTATGTCCCGTTTGGCAATATTGGAACAGCCAATAGCGTACAGTCCAGCGTCATATTCATTCTTGAAAATATGTTCGCCAGTCGTTACAAGGTACTGCGTGTCGTATCCTCTGTTTACTTCTAACATATATGCCAATCCAATGACAGCGCCATTGTCAACCTTTGCGGCAACCTGATATACATTCGCCGCATAAACCTCAAAGTTCTTGAGGTTTATAGTTTTCATGGCAGGAGTAGGTACAAAGTATACTTTGTCTCCCTGTTTGAATTTGGCGTATTTTGGACTCATAACTACGTTCACGTTAAGCACTCCCTTTTATTTTTAGCCCACTCTTGGGCCTCTCTGTAAGATGTAAAGACTTCATCATTGCTTGCTACCACATTTGTTTCATCGCTGTCGAAGATAAGGGATAGGACAAATTCTATATCAAACATAGAACTTTTAACACGCTTGTTGATTCTTGCGCGATATATTTTGTATTGATTTAGGCCATATATTCTTGCGCTATATTCATAGGGTACATAGTATACAACGTCCATAATTCCCCACCTTTATATTATTGGAGACTGTGAGCCGCCAAGAAAACCTGACGGCTCTGTCTACTCCATGAATTTTCAGATTTCAAGACATGCGTCGAATGGGTCGAACTCGACAACTGAGGTTTTTGCTTTGGGTTTCGACGGCTCAACGTATGCTTTAAATTCAATGCCCGGCAACATGCTCTGCGACGGAGCGTTAAAAGAGGTTGTTCTAACGGGTGGTGTCACAGCTTTGGGTTTGTTGTTTGCTCTGAAAGTATAGACAACAAAATCCCCTACGCTTTCAACTACCTTGGCATCTTCTGTGCCGCCGTATTTGCCAAAATCACACTTCAACATGATTTCATAATCGTCTGTGCCATACATAAGAGGAACACCGACTTTTGTTTTCGCGGTGCTCATTCTCTCCGAGAGGGGGATTCCATATCGGGCAATAAGCCTGTCGATGGTGTTTTTGTTCCGCACAATGAAACTCGGCACTTCGCTTTCAGAAACGCCAAGATAATCACGGCAGAACGAATTGTAGTTTGTGATTTTACGCATTAGTAACCCTCCAATGTTTATTTTGTTATGAACACCGCGTTGCCTTTTGTTATACATATATTATACCATATTATATTATATGGTGTCAAACATGGATTGGTTATTTGTCACATGGAAGTTTGACTTTATACATATCTTTTGAAAGTTTTCTGTAACATACGCACACTTTAGGGAGGAACTTTGATTTGTATTTTGTGTCTGGGTATGTTCCGCTTTTTATGCATTCGTTTATAAAAGGTATCAGTTTATGATTGGAGTAAACACACGAATTATATATATTTGCATGTGGTAAATCGCGTCTCCAACGAAGTGCGTCACGAATGAATTTGTATGCCTCTTTTATTTCATCGTCAATTTCATCTATATCAACATTGGCATATTCAACCTTTGTCATATGTCGCATATAGCATTGTGTTGTTCTATCGTAAATGCTTGGCCCTACATATATAGCTCTAATAGAGGTACTGTATATGCCACATACGATACAAGGATGGTCACCTATTGAAACGATTTGTCCAATATACACTACATCACCTAATTCTGTATATATTATTTGTATGCTTTTGTAACAAATCCCAGTTGGAAATATATACGACGTCGCATAGCTTTCCGCTTGAAATTATATCAGTTATTGGCCTATGATAAACATTTTCATTTGGAATATCGCACCTATATTCCAGAAGTAATTTCTGAATCATAAGTTCATGTTCTGTTGGTTTATATGAATCGTTTATGTCGTCAAAAAAATGTGATATAACTTTATACGTTTTGCCAATATACGTTGGCACCTTATGTTTTAGGACGACTATATCCACATATTCAATATCATTATCGTCCAGTCTACAATCGTACACATAAGATACAATCGCTAAAGTCATGTTTTTATTGGTTATAGAATAGCGTTCATCTGCTTCTCTTGACCCCGCTACGAAATCTCCTGTTTTTAGCATATTACACCCCGAAAAGAAAAAGGGCGTATGTAAAATCATACGCCCTTAGAATATTTGTCAAACTTTTGAAGCCATGGGCACATATTGGAAAGATTCAATTGGAGAGAACTCAAGCCCCATCTTGTCAGACGGGCACATCTTGACAACTCCAACTTCTTCCAACGGATACTCCGAACCGTCCATCAGATTAATGATGCTCTTATGGTCGGTTACGATGCCCCATGTGGTTTTGGCAAAGTTCCCATCAATTGCGAACCGGGCAAAATCGCCTTTTTCAAGTTTTGTACAAATTTCCATTTTTGCTCACCTTTCTTACTCAAAATCATACTTGAATTTTTCTTTGTATATCTCCATGTTTTTGACGTATTTGTCATATGCTTCGTCTGCGTCAAAAGCACCGAAATACTCGTTCATCATTAGCCTATGACGTACTCCCACAGTGGGAACACCGTGGGATTCTGCTTCATCGAGGACGCTGGCTGGCCCAGTCTTACTGCCCCTCCGCAATGGACGACGCCCCGCCCACAGGTTTTGCTAAATCTTTAGGCTGGGATGCCCAACTGGGCCAGTCCAAGCCGTTTGATGTTGATAGCTGCGTTCACGTCTCTGTCGAGATGATTGCCACAATGCGGGCAATCCCAGTTGCGCTGCTTGAGGGTGAGTTCAGAATTGACCCAACCACAAATGTGGCACGTTTTGCTGGACGCTACCCATCTGTCGATTTTGACGACCTCAGTACCAGCATTGCTGGCCACCCATTCCAGGATGCGAACGAACTCCGCGAAGGCAAGGTCGGAAACCTTCCGTCCCCACAAGCGCTTCATTCCGTCGAGATTCAGGTCCTCGATGCAGATGATGGCATATTCTCCAACAAGGCGGTTTGCCAGCTTGAAGAACCAGTCCCTGCGACGGTTACTGATACTCTGGTATACGCGCCCGAGATTGCGAATCGCCCTCTTACGGTTGTTGCTACCTTTCTGGCAGCGTGATACCGCACGGTGAGCGGCCCGCAGTTCATTGAGCGAAACTTTATACCATTGTGGCGAATCTATCACAGAACCGTCACCTAAATTGAGGAAATGTTTCAAACCGAAATCCATCCCGACAGCTCTACCTGCTCGCGGAAGGACGTCGTTACATTCCTGCTTCGTGACAACGATGAGATAGAACTCTCCCAGCGTATTGCGCTTCACTGTGAGGGTTTTGATGCTACCTTCAATGGAACGGGATTTGAAATATTTGTATTTACGTCCCATGATGGTGACACAGTTACTGCCTTCATGAAAAGCGTACCCCGCTTGTTTGAGTGTGAAACTGGAATACCGGCTCCGCCTCTTAAACGAGGGTGGAGACTTTTTGCCATGCCGTTTTTGTTTTACATGGTCAAAGAACGCTTTGTACGAACGGTCAACCCGTTCAACAACATCTTGTATAGCTTGGCTTCCTAAAGCCTGCCATTCTGGATTCAGCGTTTTCTTGACCTTTGTAATATGCTTTTTGAGTTTGTTGGCAGAAAGGTGTTTCCCGTACAGGCGATAGTACCGTCGATGCATTGCAATGCAGTAATTCCAGATGGAGGCGGCAATGTCGATGCCGTCATTCAGATGTTTGTTCTTTTTGCTTTTGTACAGTTTGAATTTGTACGTTTTAATTACGGTGCGCATATTGCCCACCTCCTTTCTGAAGTGTTTTACTGTTGGCCTATCATCCCACGGTCAAAGACCGTGGGTTTTCTCGGCCGTCTTTTATAATGTTTTCTTCATCATAGAAGAATTCAGTAACTATAATTGCTTGTGGGTTTTTAAAGAATGGTTTTCTGTCGAGAGGAGTTACTATTGACAGAATTAAAAACGGCTCTTTAATGTCATGTTGAAGCAAATATGTCAGCAAGTTTGCTCTGGAAAATATTCTTATATCCACTCAAATCAACACCTTCAAATCAACACCTCGTTTATTTTTTTAACCCATTGCTCATAATAACCCTTTTTCTTACCATCTTCCTGATACACATGAGGTTGCCTATGGCTTGGATAAAAAGCAACATAATCGGTTAATGACCATCCTCTGCCCTTAATAGTAACTACTTTACGGTCTAAAAATTCTAGACGATGTGCCATTAGTTCATCTATACTAAATTCTGGGCTTTTACAATGTCGTATCTTTCTGTCGGCAATAATAAAATTGCGTGAACTGATGTCGTATAAAAATCCTCCATAGTATGGTTCGTCGTCATAGGATGTGTCAATATCATATTCACTGATTATAATTTTGATTATATTTGCCAAATCTTTTGTCAGATTCAAAGCTCTTGCAACTCCCTTTGTGCTTCCTCAATTGTGTCAGCTGAGAAAACAAATTTCCCGTTATAATATACCTCTATATGTCCATAGACATTTCTGAAATCGTACATCACATTACCTCCACAATCATATTGATATGATATTCTTCATCCTTTTCATTATACTTGATTTTATATCCGTTCTCTTTCAACTTGAATCCCCACGGATATTTTTCACATGCCAATGCGACAGAAATCAACTCAATTTGAGAGATTTTCCATTCTCCATCATGTCTCATTCTAAGCTCATTGTATTTTTTCAAATACTTGAGCCAATCGAATTTTTGTCGCATATAAATCTGTGTACCTTTCGGTAAAGAAACGGAATATTTTTTGGATTTGTCATATGCGTAAAGTTTGCCGCTTGTAATTACAAGTTCTACGTTTTTGCCATTGTGTACCATATTGTCCCTCACTTATCGAATATTTCTTCTATCGTCGGAAACGTTTTAGACTTCCCTGTATAACTGAGACTTAACATTCGACTTGAAAGTTTCCCATCTTCAAATCGTTCTGCTATTTGGATTTCGATGAAATCATCTACGTCTATTCCAGCACGATGAAGAAATTTGGCTAGTGCTATCAAAGCATTCTCACCACGAGAATTACCTATTACAAATTGTCCCTTAACTGTCAATATGGATATTGCGAAATTAGGATTCATTAAATCACTCCCGAAGCGAAGATGTTGTTCCATGTATTAACAAAAGCTGTTATAGTATATGCTATACGATTGCTTTTGTCAACCAATAGTCTAAACGCACCGAAATCAGTCTCATAAAAGAAGTAATAATAATACTCTCTTTCATCCTTAGACGCAATTTTGCCACGAGTGATAATTTCTTTTACAAGATTCTGATATGCTTTCTTGTCTGTGTGCGCATAGTACAATGTTTTTGTTTCCATCGACACTACATCCCCTTTCATTGTATATATTATACCACGAAAACATATCATGTGTCAAATCAAATGCGTATAAATACACAAAAAGAGCCATGGAATTAGTATCCATAACTCTTTTTGTGTAGATGATGACAACACGGAAATCAGGTGGTCGGAGTAGAGAGACTTGAACTCCCGGCATCCTGCTCCCAAAGCAGGCGCGCTACCAACTGCGCTATACCCCGATATATAACACATATAATACGCTTTTTACCACCATAAGGTTTAGCGCAACCTACTGATTTCCCATCAACAAGATGGAGGCTCACCATCGTAAGGTGCAGATTCATTCTTCTTGGGAGTCGAACCCAAGCACACATAAGACTATGTGCTTATACGATTTCACACACGCCCGTTTAGTGTAGTACCGACAGAAATTATTCGGTTTATTATATGTGATATTTCATTTATACCCCAAGACCAAAAACTTGGGGATTTTTGCGAACAATGGATGGAAGAACAGGCATTGAACGAAATACGACATTCATCTGTACAAGAATTTAAATGTTCGCTTGGTTTTGGGGGACTTGGCGCTGTGCTGAAGAATCGAACTCCCGCCCTTTCAGACGTATCCTAGATTTCAAGTCTAGTTGCCAACCATCGGCAAGCACAGCATTTAAGAATCGTTGCCACTACAAAACCCCTCAGGAGAAAGGAAAAGGGAACATCATGGCTGTGTTTTTGGGAGAAAGAATAAAAATCAATGCCAGAAAGATTCTGGTGGTGGGAACTCAGGGACTCGAACCCCGCGCTGGCATAGTTTATAAGACTATCGCTCTAACCAACTGAGCTAAGTTCCCAAATTTTGGGGCTTATCGCCCCATGTTCATCCGGTCATAGCGCACATCGCTCATGCCAGTTGCTTCAACCGCGCTTCGTAACGCCAGAGCAAGACTCTCGATAAACGAAAGTTTTCTCATTCTACTGATTCCTCCTTCCACTCTATACTGTTACATGTCACTTAGGAGTGCTTAGAATGAAATTTGTCGAATTTCACAACAAAAGAAGTTCTGCGAAGAATATATCATTGGTAATGAAATTGTACGCAATCATCATGGAAAAGCTGATACATAAAGGAGATACCTAAGTGACATGTAACAGTACAGAAATATTAAATTTTGATGTTTATATTATAACATAAAATCGTCATTTTGTCAACGCCATAACGACAGATTTTACAAAAATTTCACAAAATAATTGCCGACTTCATGCCCAATTTGGCATAACTTATGCGAGAGGGTAACGCATAAGAATCCTTAGTCGGCGGATTTTTGGGACAAAGAAAAGAGAAAGAAAGGGGTTTACCTCTTTGCAGAGGTTGATGTTGATGGATGGAGTCGAACCATCGTCGCACCCGGGTGGCTCTACCGTCTGAGCTACATCAACACACAAAGTTATACTACACGCCATCAGGGGAAAAGCTATGGCTCCTTTGCGCTCCCAATATTGCGCCCCACCCAAACCCTCGTATAACCTGTCAGAGGTTTTAATAATAATAGGCTAGACCTCTGAAACTAGAGCCATTTTGAGATTGGCCAAATCTACCGCAAGCAAATGGCGGTTGGTTGCGGTGTCGAGACTCGAACTCGAAAGGCATGGGGTATGAACCCAGCCGTTTCCCTTACTTTCACACCGCGTCGTTTTCATTGTCTATATTATATCATATTATCAACAGTCTGTCAAATAGAACACAAACTCATTCCCGGAACTTGTAGAGATAAACGACCCGTTTCCCCTATATCTTATTCTAGCCGGGCAAAATTCGTGCTCCCCTATATAAACATCATAACCATCGTTTTTCACTCTCTGATGGTAAAAATATTCTCCACGAATAAGACATATGTCGCAATATGCTTTTGGGAAGAAACGGTATACATCTTTATAGGTGTATGTTTGTCCTACATTGAATTTTCCATCTAACTTACTCATTCTTTGAGCCCCTTTGCTAAACTCATTACTAGCCGCCTTATTTAAAAGCAAATTGAAATAATTTCAGCCAATTTGTTTATCCTAACATACTTCGCAAATTCCACTTGCGTGTTCATCGCTAATATATTATTCAAAACCAGAAATTCTTCTAAGAAATGTAATTCCAATACATTATAAAATAACTGGCGAAATGTCTGGTGGTTGTATTGAAGTATGAGCTAACACGATGATGAATAATCGAAGTCGTGATGTAACGATGATTGAGACTTTTGCTTGATATGAAGTGTTAGTAAAGTCAACACGAAACTATCATCACAATTTGATTATCAGTCAAACTTTTAATAGATAACATTTTCGCTCAAAGAGCAAAATTTTTACGCAGCCTCATAGTTCATCTGCGTCTGAACCGGTTTACTCATATTCCAATTTGCTTTTAAACAGGGCGGTTAGCCCTGTGGCGGGAGTTACTTCTCAGCGCCCATAGCGGTTGAAAAGTAAGTCTCTACCGCGTCAGAAAGAGAACCATCAAAGTCGAAAATCGACTCATAGGTTACATCCGTTGTTACCATCGCCTTGTCCACATAATTGGATGTGGAATTTGCTTCCGTAATAAGGGTACGCTGAACTTTGCGGAAGTAGTTGCGGTCAAAGTCGATGGTTTTTACACATTCGATGGGATAACGATAGGACGTTTGTTTGCCCTCATTATCCATCTTATACCCAATTCCCTCTGACTTTGTAGCAGAGGATTTGATAGAAGTGATGTTGGTAACATACTCAGAAAGAGAACGTTTGACGTTCGCCATATTAATGGCGTTGTCCAAATCGAACGGGATAGTGCGTTTAGCATCTCGAATTGCGTCAGAAAGGCGGCATTTTTCATCCACGAGCTGAAGCGCGAATCCAAGAAGCTCAGACGCCGAAACTGCAGAGCCATCAGCTTTGAGCAAACGATAGCTCTCTTTGACGCACAGGACTTCGATTTCTTCGTCCTCTGCTTCTGAATATGCCTTGGATTTCAGATGTTTCTCTTTGGTTTTCACAAAGAGGTCGGTCATAGCCATACGACGCTCAACGTCTGTAAGCCACTTGGTAAGTACGTTCTGTGCGTGAAATGCTTCTTTCAGTACCATAATTATTGCTCTCCTTTTAACGAATTTGTAAAATTTTCATGTATTCTTCCAACCCATCATCAGTTCCATCCCAATCGGTATGGAGCGTGCCGTCGGGGAACAGCACAAGTTCTTGCATCTCTACGATATTGCCAATTTTTACTCTGGTGTTAGCCAGTCCACGGTGATACCGTATCAAGCCTCTACCGTCTTTGCGTTTAAACTCAAACTTGTGGCAGACATGGCAATATACCTCAGATTGCAGGCGATAGTTTGCTGTTAGATAATCCATGATTCCATGGTTATCAGATAAATAATGAAGATTTTCGGGAGTAACGCTGTTGTAATCTTCACGGAATGTGATGTCGATATTTCTGCCGAGCTTACTATATCGGCTTTCATACTCACAAATGCTTTCTGGATTAAAGTTATCATCAATAACGACGTTAATTCTGATGTTGAGATTATCTCTAAATCCCTCAAGTTGTTTGTCGTCGGCCAAAATTGGTTTTTGTTTTTTTTCGTCAAGAACATGACGAGAAATATTAATCCCTTTGATTTGCGGTGTGGTATTTACATACCGAATAAATTCAGAGCAGTTTTTCTTTGGTAGCTCTGTGTTGATATAGACATTCTTCTTTCCAACAAGAGTTACCATAGACCTTAACAAACTAATATCTTTTGTTGGTTCGCCGCCAGTAAAGACAATTTCTGTAAGTTTGGAGCGGCTGAATTTCATCATCCACTTCAAAACACTTACATAATCAATACTACATTTTTGGTACAAAGCCTTACTTGTACAGAAAGAACAATTATTATCACAATCTGTTGGTACATATACCGTACACATTGCGTCTACTTTTTCTTTGTTGTAGGAAACTTCTGAATCTGATAAATAGTATTTCACATTAGCACTCCTTTGCAAGAAAATAGGAACATAATGGTGTCGGTGCTGGGACTCGAACCCAGTCAACTCGCGTTAATAGTGAGTGCGCTTCCTATGCGCTACACCAACACAATGGGGCGAGTATTCCCGCCCCAAAGCCAAGGGGAAAATTAAGAGGAAAAATTATGCCCAACTGGTGACCCCGGCGAGGTTTGAACTCGCAAACTCCGCCTTGAAAGGGCGACGACTCTAGCCAATTCGTCTACGGGGCCATAGAACGCTGGCGGGAATGACTATCCCGCCAGCAAAGTATCTCCAGCGAGTAGCGACCTCGCCGTTTGTGTTCAAATGCTCTGTGAAAATACGAGGAACTTCCCACGTCAAACTTCCGAGCTACAAGTTTATGTTTTTCCGTAAATAACATACACCCACATATTCTGCTACGGAACAATAATATGCGGACACTTGACTGTGTATGCTTTTTGCTGGTTTTCCACGTCAGCTCAACCAACATGATTCCGCTCGGCTGGAAAACACCGAACGAATGACCCACTGGCATTAACATATTGGATTTTACGCACTGCAGTTGCGTAATGGGTAATGGTGATTGCTGGTGGCATACGAGCCACCGCCTCCCGCCTGAGAAGCGGGCGACTTTCCCTTGTCCAAGCAACCATAAATGGTGACCTCTGGTGGTATGCGAACCACCGCTTTCTATCGGAGAGATAGACGACTTTCCCTTGTCCAAGAGGCCATATTGGTGACAGGTATGTGATTCGGACACATGTTTCCGCCTTGAGAGGGCGGCGACCTAGACCGCTAGTCGAACCTGCCATATAAAACTCCATAGAATCCACCGCGTTCACGATGCTATTGTTCGCCCGTCCGCTATGCTCAATCGTGTATAGTGGAGTTGCCGTCAATCCTATGGAGTTTGAAACACTGGAACAAGTTAGCATAAAAGGTGAGAAATTTATTTTTGATTTGCTTACCTGTTCCAGTGTTATTATTATAACATACTAAACCAAACGCTGTCAAATAAAAACGATGTTTTATTTGGTGTTCCTCAGTATCTATATTATATCACTTCATCGTGATATGTGTCAAATAAAAACACATGTTTTTCTATGCTTGACACTCTCCACGGCTAAAGGCGGGGGCTTTACGGCACTCATGCGTAAACGCCAATGACTTCTACTTCTTCATCCATACTTCCACCAATCGAATACATCTTTTCGATTTTGCGTGGAGTAGTAGGCCATGAATATAGAATACACAAGTCTCCATTTGACTGCCTAGAGAATCCGCGAATGATAACACGAACAAAATTGCCCTTTTCACCGAACTCAACTTTTGCTACTGAATACGGCAAAACCTCTCTATATGGAACAACTTTTGACTTTTCAAACTCCCTTACTTCTTTTCTTCCCATCTTTAGAACTCCCCTTTTTCCTGAATACACTGTATTCCGGTTTTATATTTACCCATGCTGTGATGACATAAATACATGGATATCTATATCTTGGATGATTAAAACCTATAACAACGATTAGGTTTTTAGTATCACCATAAGGAACTCTAAGAACTGCCTTATCTATTCTCCCGTTTCTTACTTCGACACGAACTATTTCGCCGCAAAGCAACAGTTCTTTGTCGATGTCAGTCAAATTATATCTGCGTTTAAAACAATTCTTGTGTTCCAAATAGTTTTCTACTATTTTTTCAGAACAGTGTCTAGAATGAAATATTTGACGATTCTTTTCGCCAATCATTTCCATGGTTTTATCACAAATAAAATGCGGGAGATATGTGCCTTGATAAATTCCATCTTGGAACATTTAGTAATCACTCCCTTATCATGTTTATATTATACCACAATTATGTGGTTCTGTCAAGCAGAACCGAGGGTTTATTGACGCTCCCCACGGCTAAAGCCGGGGGATTCTCGATTCATCCACCGTAGCCTGCGCCTGCGAGGTCTTACACAATGTCCACGAGCGTAATTAGGTTCGGGCGTGTCCCGCCCTACCATGAAAACAAATTTATGAAGCGATTAACCGCATACCCTCATTCAAAATATTTCTAGCGGCGTTGACATCTCTATCGTGATGCGTACCGCATTGCGGGCAAGTCCACTCCCGCACAGACAAATCCTTTGTTCCTTGCCACTGATTTCCACAAACGGAGCAAAGCTGACTGGACGGGAAGAAACGGTCTACTGTGACCACATGTTTCCCATACCACGCCGCCTTGTACTCCAACTGCCGCCGAAACTCACCCAAACTTGCGTCCGAGATGGATTTTGCCAGTTTGCGGCTCCTTACCATGTTCTTCGGGGCTAAATCCTCAATGCAGACCACATCATACTGGCGCACCAAATTCGTGGACAGTTTATGGAGCATATCCTTTCTTTGGTTTGCGGTATGTTCGTGGAGTCGTGCCACTTTGACTCTCGCTTTCTCTCTGCGTTTGCTGCCCTTTGATTTTCGGGACAGCTCCCGCTGGAGTTTGGCAAGTTTCTTTTGGCTCTTGGTCAGAAATTTGTGGTTAGGGTATTCCGCTCCGTCGGAAGTGATTGCAAATGACTTTAAGCCCATATCGAGGCCAACTGCCGCCCCGGTAGGGGGTAACGGTTCAAGCTCTACATCCGTGCAGCACAGAGCAACGAAGTATTTCCCACTGGGGTTCTGCGATACCGTTGCGGATAGTATACGGCCTTTGACCTCCTTGCTGACACGACACTTTACAAGACCAAGTTTCGGGAGTTGCACTACTCTATCCAAAACTTTGATATTTGTGCCAACGCACTTGCTTTTGTAGCTTTGCTTGTGGTCGTGCTTGCTCTTGAACCGTGGGTAGCCGGGCTTTTTCCCCTGCCTTACTCGACGGAAAAAGTGCTGAAAGGCTGCGTCCAAATCTTGAATTGCCGCTTGCAGAGATGTGGAATCTACTTCCCTCAGCCATGGCAATTCCTGTTTGAGTGCGGTGAGACTTTTGTCCTGCTGGAATCGTGTGGGGGCTTTTCCGGTTTCCCTGTACTGTTCCTGTCGCTGGGCGAGAAAGTGGTTGAATACATACCGACAGCACCCAAAATTACGGAAAATTTGTTCCTGCTGAACTTTGGTTGGGTATAGGCGAAACTTGTATGAATACTCCACTGTCCTTACCTCGCTTTCATACATTCTTATGATTCCCGTTCTAACGGGAGAATAAGTTGTGCCGTAAAGCCCCTGCCTTTAGGCATGGGGATATAGGGTACGTTTAGTAATAGACTTTCCAAAGCTCCTCGATTCTGCTCAACTCCACCAGGGCCATCCCCCAACGCTCAACGCATACACAGACACTTCTCTTTGTAAGCGTCTTATACATTTCACTACCATGGACGTGTCCATAAGCAAAATAGTATGGTGTAGCGTCGCTCATATAATCGGGCGGTTCATGTCCAAGGATAAGGAATCCATTATACATGATGGGATAACGGTACACTTCGTCGAATCCTTTATCCATCCACCACGAAATAGAGCGTCCTCTGTCATGGTTGCCCATGATAAGGATTTTCTTTCCCTGTAATTGACTTACACACTCTTTGGTCATTTCTGCGCCACAGAAAGAAACATCTCCAAGGCAGAACACCATATCATCATTTGAAACAACCTTGTTCCAGTTTTTGATGATACCAGCGTTCATATCTTCGACATTCCTAAACGGACGCTTCTCATATTCGATGACGTTTTTGTGCCCAAAGTGTAAATCAGACGTCAAAAATACTCTCATTTTGTTCTCCTTTCTATACAAATATGATTCTTCCATTGCTATCTATTCGCACGTTTAAAGTGGTGCCAGTTGTGGTTATTGTATCAACATGGTTCAGTATTCCTGTGCTACGCGAAGAAGAAATATATGTTAGATATGGACTAGACGATAGTCCTCCTGTTATGACTGATGTATCAACAGTAAAAGGAGACGTGTCCCCAAGTCCCGAAAAAACACCTTTCACTTTGCCATCTTTAGGCGGGCGCTTACGAGCCTTATAAAACTCGAAAAACCAATCATCAGTCACAACAATTATTTTGTCTCCATAGCCTCTTGTTTCAGCGCCGTCCATATCAATCCATCTACCAATTTTAGGTACGAATAGTTCGTCCCCATCAATAAATGTAGTCGTATGAACATCAATATTATATAAGACACATTCGTCAGAACTAATTGGAAACGCATCGAACTTGTGCGTTTCTCTAAATGTTATATCGTCTAACAGCAATTTAAACTCGTCATAAGACATATTTCTCACCACAACTTTGAACTTCGATGTATAACGCTCCCGTTCAAAGGATTTTTAAGCTCAGGCACCCCCATTTCGATTTCAATAGCGTCTCTATCAACGCCGTTTGGAATAAGAATATATTGAGCATCATCGTGTACATGGCCGTATCTTGACTCTTTCGGCGTATAGTGCCAACTATTGTTCTGATAGTAAGTGCTTGAATATCTGTCGATTTTGGTATATTCAACATCAGTGCCGCCCATAATTTCCTTTGCTACGGCATCGACGGCATCATAATATGAATTATCTGGACTGCCCTGCCCTCTAAATCCCATGATACTTTTACTTGCTTCATCGAAACAAACAGCACTACGACACTGTTTACTATTCCATCGAAATTGAAAACGTCCACCTTTAATTTTGCGTTCATAATCATATTTCTTGTCGTTGTGCTTAAACGCAATTGCTGTAAAGGCGTCCTGCATTATAGAAAACGCGCAGTTTGAAAAACTACCTTGTCCGATATCAAAACATGATATCCATTTGTGCTTTGTGATTGCCATTGTAAAGTAATCCATTGGGTCAATGGAAATCTCAATAACAGCATCAATCTTGGTGTTCTGCATAATTTTAGACAAGGCGATATCGAACGCATCATCGTTCAAAAGCTGTGAAAAAAACTTTGATACTTTCATTCCAGTTCTACATATATCGCAATACTTAGAGTAAAGAATGGGAACTCTCTGAATCTTATTGTCAAGAATTTCCTTATCCGAAAATTGTCTTACATGAAATCCATACACTGGAAACTCTCTGATAAAATCATCAATCAAGGCCTCCATTTCACGTTCTGTTTTGTTGACTTGGAATGTTTTCTTAACTGACAGATTGCGCCCCATTAAGAGATAAAGCCATTTCTTGTTGATTGCCCAATTCGTCAACAGCTTTTTTACATAGTCCATTGGGATTTCCTCTGGCGAAGCATTCTCCCATGTACCATGAGCAATCATTTTTCTTGCCATGTCAAAATCAACTTTTGACAGCATTTCTTCAATAATTGCTTTGTCAAAATCCCCAACACCATTAATAACAATGGTGTCCTCCACACGTTCGCACAGCTCTTTTTTATTTGGTTTCAACATTGCCGCAGAAAAACCAAACCCGTCTTTTTGGAAAAGATGAATTGAGATACCATCGTTTGTTTTTACGATTTTATCTTTTACTTCTGGTGTTACACGAAATTTGTGTCCACAATATATGCGCATCGCTGTGGTAAAACCACCGGGCACTCCATCTAAACTACCGAACTCTTTCGTAAGTTCATCAATAGTTTTTACAGTCAAAACCATGCCACTACGCAATGCGCCGGGCAACTGCCATTTATACAATATCATCAATCCTGCCCTTCTCTTAGTATACTTATATTATATCACATTTATGATTGTTTTGTCAAATGCGACATAATACAATATTCTTCATAGTTTATCTTTGTGCGCTCTTTGCCTTTGAGATAGAAATAGAGAACATTATCTTTTTCAATATATCCTCTATTAGCAATAGCATCACACTTCTGCCAGTCTTTAGAGGCATTAAATGCTTCAACGAATTTCTCTCTTGAACCCAAAGAATATTTATCCTTTGTCAAAATAACCATCCTCCATAAGCGCGTCTACTATGCTCGAAATAGCCGATTCTTTTGTATCGTCTTTTTCGTCATAACAGTCGATTGGCCATACAGCATATCCGTCGTCATTATAAAAATATTCGAGCGGATTATCTTGTCCCATATAGATTGCAAATTGTTCATCACCGAAGTACAATCTGTTAAGCACAAGACAAAGTTCATTTGCCCAATCTTCATTTGGCATAACAAACTCAATTTGTGCCATCCCGTCATAGACTTGGCCTACACCATACTTAGTAGTCATAGTGTCCTCTCAGACAAAAGTCTTTTACTTTACCGTTGTTAAATCGGATATAATCACCATATGGCGTGATTTCTTCATCGTCAACGATAATATATCCACCATCAAACAGGCAATATAAATCCCCGTCATGCATGCGACTCCAATCGACAAAATCTCCTAGATTCTTAATCCATGAACCAAAATGCGGCTTCATATTAAAATTTACAAGCCCGATTCCATCGGTATTGCTAGAGCCTACGATGTCTTGGTCAGCAAACCGCGCAATTTCAACGGTTTTAGACATCATAATACTGCCAGCACTTTCACCGATAAGAATACCGCCATTAGACACAAACCTGTTCAATATATTGAGCATATCATGTGTGCGCAACAGCCACTGAAAAAGGAATGTATTGCCACCACCAAGGATGATAACGTCGTTTTCCATCAGTGAATCAACTTTTGTTTCATCCCATAAATAGCCAACGTCAAACATAGACATGTTTTCGTGATTGAATCCCATTTTCACAAGAGCGCGATATTCTCCTGTGGATGTGACACCATAAAAATTTGTAAATGATGGAATTACACAAATTTTAGGGTCACGATTTTTAGACTTTTCCAAGATGAAATCATGTACTTTTTTATCCTCAAAGAAACTGCTAAACAGTATGAGGTTCATAAGAACGCCCCCTTTTTGTTATTATCAAAAATTGAAGCTGGGGCGGAATCTCCGCCCCAGCTTGTGATTCAGTTATAGCCTTGATTAGCTATAACGTGCGATTTCTGCGCGTGCCGCCGCCAGAGCTTTTTCAGCTTCTGCGGCCTCTGCCTTTGCGGCAGTCAGACGCGGGTCCTCTGCCGTCCAAATCGTAGAAAGACACTCGGTGAAGCAACGTCCCGTCATGTACTTGAGAGCTTCGGACAGGCGGTTACGGGTGGGAACAGCCTCAAACTCCTCAATCTTTACAACGTCACGGCTACCCTTGGTGCCGCCGCACACGGCAATCTTGTCCGTACCAACTTCGATGCCGTTGGACTTGCCGTTCATAAGATTGATAACGTCGTGATGGCCGTTATCGTCTGCCACGACAACATACTTGTCGCCGTTCTTGACGGTCAGAATCATAGCCACCTTGAGGTCGTTGTTCGTCTTAATCGTCTTTGCCATAAATGTTTGTCTCCTTGTTTAATAAAATTTATGTGAATATAACGGACACTAATTTGTGTTTCCCCATCCACTACATATATTATACCATAATGTCGGGAAACTTGTCAAGTGAACTACCACGAATCTAAAGACTTCGTGGATTCCTACTTCATCGACTCTGCTTATTTCTAAGTCTTACTTAATCTCCATAGGCGTTAATTCCCGTAGTTCCTACGGTATTTAAATAAAAACGATGTTATTTTTTATCTCCAAACATGGCAATCAGCAGAGCATCATCCGTATTAGGAGTATCAGGAAACGTACCATCAGGAAACGAATCCGAATCTTCATCGTCTGTAAGGAGCTTCGACACGTTACCTTTTGCGCCGCCGCCCTTTTCTTCTTTTGTTTTTGTGGTAGATTTTACCACGAAAGGGAAATGCTTTTTATTTCCATCGTCGTCCAGAATTTTCTCAATCATGTTGATTGTCTGGAACATATCTTTGACATTTACAATCTCTTTATCGGTATGATTGTGGATGTATCCACAAGAGAAATTCACGCCAGCAATGTCCCACTCTGGACAAATCTCACAGATATCTGTCCGAGAACCCGGAGTTTCTTTATATCCAAATGAACAGATATAGTCTATGAACTCACGGTTCTTACACTGATAAAAAACCGCATCAGTAGAACCCTGTCTGTCAATTTGGATTGCGAAATTGATTTCTCCAACCTTTGCTTTTAAAGGTTTTGCCGCTTTTCTTGCGCCAATACAACCTTTTTCTTCCTGTGTTGTAAACAGCACAGACGGGAGTTTATCTTTTTCACGTCCAGAAATGATTTTCAGAATAGTATAAATACCATTCCTATCATCTCCGCCAATACCCTCTGGCGACCAAATAAGCTCCTGCTTTGGGTCGTACAGAACAGTTTCGGGCGGTCTGTTGAATACTGTGTCCATGTGAGCACACAGAATAACGGGAACTGTGCCTTTTGCGAAAATATAGTCCTGTGTTACAATACAGTTATCTTCGCCATAAATCTTTGGAATCTGACGTCCAAGATATTCAACGAGGTCGCTTTCACGACATTCTACAATGAGCCTATACCCATCGAAGTTAAAACCTTTCATTTTTGCTCTCCTTTATCTCCTGCGGCCATTTCTTCTACGCCAAAGTCAACGCCACGAATATACTTCTCGAAAGTATCGTTCTTGATTTCACCGAGTGCGTCTCGATATTCGGTGTATTTGCTCATAAGCATATCAAGTTGTGGAGTTTTGGCGAAGAAGTAAATGAAACGATGTGGCTTTACGAGGTCTTTTCGAGTATGGTTCAGCTTACACCCGTTCAAGAGCAGAAAAGCCGCCATTTTCATGCTCAAAATTTCCTTTTCGGGGCCATAATATGCTTCAAAATTCTTCTTACCCATATCATTTCCCTCTCTTAAACGATTTTGGAAATGTCGGGGTCGTCTTTGTTGAGCTTGCTTTTGGCCGGAGGAGTTGCCGGAGTCGAATAACTATGCGACGAATAACCACTTGTACCGTAGTACGTCGTGCCGCCGTATGTCGATGTTTTGGTTTTACAAAATCGTTTAACCTCAGACTCAATTTCTTTCTGGTCGTAATAACCATAAGAACTACGTTTCCATTGCCCGTCAAATCCGTCTACGGTTTTTATGCCGGGGTCAGAATATCCATATGCGATTCTGTTTTCCAAATCCATGTACCAAAGATGCAACGACGCTTCGCTTCCGTCAGACGGTTTTGTGATTTCTCCAACCAATAACCAGTCTGTAACCTCACACAACTTTTCAAAGTATGTAAAGTCCTTTTCTTCAAAAGCATCGTGTGTCGCGCCCAATGTATTGCGAATCATACACTGAGCAAATATCGTACCGTAGTTTTTATCCTCACGGTATCCGATATACTGGTTGATTTCCTCATACTTCGAGGAGTTTTTGAGGTAATCCACTGTCTGTTCGACAATATTTGCCTCGATAACTTGAACTGTACCCGCAACATCATCCACGATACAATCGCAAACGATAGTTGCTCTCTGTGTAAGTGCCAAAGCATATTTCGACAACTTATCGAAAACGGTATCGTCTACATAAACTGCTGGGTGGCTTGCGCCAGATAAAATTTTCATATTGAACTCCTATCTAAGTCTTACAAAACCGAAGAATCGAAAACGACTCTATTGGAATTTGTAAGGAGCTTTCCAGAAATCGGACATGCTGGGCAGGAGCCAATTACGATAGGCCCAGAAATGTCCATATTCATCTTGTGACGAATCAGAACCGTCTGATTTCTCGGGATATCATCGTAATGCTTCGCATTCTTAGCATTCGTATAGATAGTCCCCATGCTGTTCTTTGCGCCGTTGTTCTTCTTCACCCAAACGCTCGGAATATCACAGAACTCAGCAATAGTATGCTCAAGCATCGTGCGAACCTCAGTTGTAATTGCGTCGTTCTGATAATGCTGAGGATATTCTCGGCTAAAGATGAACATGTTATCCTTGATAGAACCATACACCATCTGACGCCAAGATTTACTATTCCAAGCGAACGGTTTACCCTTACCATCGAGGTCGTATGTGTATTCACGGTCAGACGCCATGAACGCAATCAAACTTCCCTCGTCGAACATATAACTCAGACTTCCAAGAGCGTATTCTCCATCATGCAGAGCATGACAAGAGTGCCAATCGTGTTTTGTTACACTGGCAGTCATAAAGTCCATGGGGTTGATGCTGATATGAGCGACAGAATGAACTTCTTTATTCTGGATGAACTTTGAAAGTTCAACATCAAACTCTTTATCATCGAAGAAACTGGAAAGATACCTAGATAGTTTCTCTCCGCTCTTTACCGGCCTATACTTTGTAAGCTGGTCGTGCGAACGGACAGTGTTACTCAAAAACTCTTGCGTGCTGAACATGTCGAGAATCGGAGCATACTTGATGAACTTGCGCTTGAAGTCACCAAGCATAGATTGGATAAGAACTTCATCCTTATCGGGACGCAGAGCGATGTGTATATCGTGAGAAATTGAGAACTGATGGCCGAACATAACATAATACGGCCACTTCTTTTCTGCCCAAGGCAGAAGCCACTTTCTTACCTGCTCTTTTGTCACAAAGATTACCTTACTGCTACGCCGTGCGTTTTGAGTGTTCTTACAGTTGGCAACCTGATTCAAGAACAACGTAATTTCTTTTACAGGAGCTTTGTCAATCATTTCCTCAATGACTGCTTTTTCTCCATCTTTTCCAACAACCTGTCGCGCCTTGTCAGAAATTGAAGTAAACGTTCTGCCAACAAGACGTTTATCCTGTTTGCCCTCTAACACCATTTCACCATACTTTTCGAGGAAAACTCCTGCCGCGAACTGGTTGATGGCGAACGGAAGAATTTCCTTTTTCCATTCAGAAACAGCTGAATCTGAAGTTACATGGAAAGCATCCCACAGAAAATACAGAACTGAATAACCCTTGTCTGTGATTCTCCATGTTGCCAACGTAATACCGTTCTTGTTTTTGAACGCATACTCGTTGGGTTTCAAATCCTTTCCAGAGAATGCGACGGCATCGCTATTACACAGACGCAATGCGTCCATGTAGGAACGAATGTTAGCGCCTCCATCATTCCTGTGATGCCAGCCCCAGTTGACGATAAACACCTTGTTTCGGTTTTCATCCACATTGGCCGAAATAAAATCCCTGAAACACACTTCGAGCGTTTCGTCCGTGACTTCCATCTCAGGAAGATGATGGTTGTAAAGCACAACCAACGTATCGTCCTTGAAGAACTCACGACACACTGGCTCTAAGAGTTTTTCAGAGAATCGGTCATATTTTTCCGGTGTACCGTCCCATTCTCCTACGAGTCTTAAATCCATTTTTTGACCTCCAATAAGTTTCTCACCACATATATTATAACACAATCTACTCTACCGTGTCAAACAATTTCGCATGTTCAGCTACACGATTATCAGCGATAGAATAAATAGTATTATCCATCTCAATGCCAATAAAATGCCTATTAGTATTTAGACAAGCTACTGGTGTTGTACCACTCCCCATAAATGTATCTAATACAACCATTTCTGGATTTGTGTACAACTTAATTATATACTCAAATAATGCCACTGGTTTCTGTGTTGGATGAAGTCCTCTCTCTTGTTTAAACTCAAACACATTTGTTGGATAACGTTGCCCTGTGTTTATGATTTCTTTGTCCTGTTTATAAGCTATTTGTGTAGCTTCTCCGCCACTACGCTTGCTTTTCCAAACGTATGGTTTACCCTCAGACATTACAGGATTGTAGATGTTCTTCTTCTTATAAAAGACCATGATGTCCTCATACCTACGCATAGGTTGAGTTTTAGCTAGGTTAGGCGATGTTGCGTTCGGTTTTACCCAAACGCAACTATACCTATAAATATCTTGGTTCCTCACAATTACATTTGCGGAGAAAGGATTGTTTCCAAACATGACTATTGTGCCATTATCTTTTATAATCCTTTTGTAATGTGTGAATAAACCGTCAATATCAATTTCGCACTCCCACTCACAATTTGTTGTATTGTAAGGCGGGTCAGTAAGAATCAAATCAATGCTACAATCCTCAATGTCTGGTAAAACTTTGAAACAATCTCCATTTACCAGACAATCGAGGAATCGTTCATTCATACATGTTTACCGTCCTTGACTTGATGAATCTATTATATCACAAAATCAAGAACTTGTCAAACATTTTTGACTGTCTCAACACACTTCAATTTATACACACTATTTAGTGTTGTAACAATGATATACCATCCGTCAGCCGTTGAGACAATTTCAGTAACAGTAGACGTGTGTAAAAACATAGTATATTCTGGCACATATGGCAAAACAGCTCGTTTTCCAACTTCCAGCTCACCGATAATTACTTTGCGTCCAATTCTTGCCAATGCTCTTTCATCTGTTTTCGCTGTGCCGTCTACATTTGTGATTTCTACAATCTCATAGATGTCGTCTACAATAGGAAAAGTGTTGCCACAGTTTTCGCAGTATGCTTTATACTCTGGGCCGCCAGCAACTGCTCCAATGAGATTCATAACATTTAAAACTTCTTCATTTCTTTCGGTTCCTTGGGTATGATACCCACATACAGGGCAAATAAATTCTTTCATCGCATTACCGTCCTATTTCTTTTGTTATATTTGCCCTCCTCGTTTTTACATAACGAAACAGAAATAGGCTTAGAATAAAACTAAGCCTAATATTTGAACATCCTTTTCGTCTTTACTCAACAACCACACAACCCCACGAGGACTCGAACCTCGTTCGACGATGGCATCTACCCCAAATGCTTTACGGCTGTGCTACGTTGAGTGTGGAGCATCAGACGGGACTTGAACCCGCAATATCCTGCTTGGAGGGCAGGTGCCCTACCAATTGAGCTACTGATGCATACCCATATTATACCACAATGTATCAGTTTTGTCAAATTCCCTTTGATTTTGACGAAGCAGTATACATCACAAAAGCACGTCCGTCACATGAAATCGTTAGAGGTTCTTTATTCTTTATATGAACAGTATGGAGATACCATATAGGCATACTTCTCTCTTTATCTATGGGCTTTGTAACTACAAATCTGCTTCCATCTTTGTCCAAATGACAATTATACTCTCCATAATTCTTCTTGTCAACATCATCCAAAAGGATTTTGTTTAAATCATTATACTTCTCTATTAAAACAGCAAATTCTGAACCATAATATTTGTCTTTTTTACCACGAAATAATACCGACATATGAATCACTCCCTAAAATGGTAGCGGGCACGGGAATCGAACCCGTATGGTATTTCTACCAAGGGATTTTAAGTCCCTTGCGTCTGCCAATTTCGCCAGCCCGCCATAAATGGTGTGCCAAGAGGGACTCGAACCCCCACTCTACTGCTTAGAAGGCAGTTGCATCATCCGATTATGCTATTGGCACAAGTTTGCGCCATTATTTTGGCGCATTTTTAATTCTGCTATGACGTTTTACAAAGTAACCAGCAAAGGTTATACCATCTTGTCCGATGGTAAGAGGTTCTAAACTTATAAGACTTGGATGGCCGATGGCCCAAAAGCCTCTACGGTCGTATCTAGAAGTTATTTTTGAAAAGCATTGTTTGCCGTTTATTATTGAACCGTATGGTTTCGCGTCAAATTCTGGGTAACATGTATCTTTATAGAAAAACTCAAAACGCAAATCAGACATTGCCATCCTATTTGCCCTACAATATTCTCTTACAATGTAATCAAATGTATATCTGCGCCCTACTACTAGATTCATTTTACCCTCTCCAAATATGGTATAAACTTCATCCTATCGGCTATGAAAATGAATGGTTTTGTGCTAATAATTTGAAAATCATATAAACACCATTCAAATCCATCTTCACCATCTTCGTCGTTGGCAAAAGCGGATTCAAAATCATGCTTGAAATGCCCATGATATTGACGTATATCTACTGTTTCCCCATCCATGTCAACGCCGATTTTGTATCCATCTTCGATATATCTACCAAAAATTCCAGCCAATAACCTCCCTGTCTGCTCACTATATTCGCAGGAAAATCCATTGTATTTTTCATCAATATCTAACATTCCATATTTTCTACCCATTGTTCACACCCTCAGATTACGAATATTTACAAGATGGTGTTCCCGGTGGGATTTGAACCCACAAAACTACGGTTCTTAGCCGCATATGTCTGCCAATTCCATCACGGGAACAAAATGTGGGCAGAGTTACCGCCCACGATTTATACTCATATTTTACAATAAAATGCGGATTTTATTATGTGACAAAAACATCACTTTTGCCATATTCTGGCATTCCTACCAACTCAGTAGGAAATAGATACACCAAACAAGAAAATTTAGTAATCACATCCCCAAAAATATTGTAACCAAATTGTAATAATTGTGTCTAAAATCACACACCTGTTTTCGAACCTTTTTTGTGTAAAAAACGATGTTTTCGAGCTGTTTTTGTGTAAATTTTGCCTGTTTTGAGCTGTTTTTACGTCAAATTTTGCCACTTATTTTTGATGCTAAAAACCGTGGTAAAAACGAGAAATTTTGTGTAACATAATCCAACAGGTGTGTGATTTTTATTAGACACTTTCGTTTTCCACTGTATATATTATACCATGACGAACAGTGAATTGTCAAATAAAACCGTTATTTTATGTAGTAACAAAAATAGGGTTTATCACTCAAAATCCTTCACTTTAACTTTCACAATGACTCTTTTACCAGTTCTATCTTTTAACTCAACCATCGGACGCCCAACAACACCTTCCATATTTGCCGTACCAATGGTAGATTTTGGATGTGTTTTTACAAAATCAACAGCGTCTTGAAGTGTGCCAATAAGGACAATCGGAACGACATCAATTCCAAAAGCCCTAGCGATATCTTCAACCGACTCTCTTTTGAGCCATATATTACCAATTAATACATCAAACAGAATAAAAGACACGTCTTTTCTATATGATTCCCCGCGTTGAATCTTTGCGCCGTATCCCTCACCATAAAGAATCACTTCGGTTTCGCCAAATTTTTGTTCAAACAACTGCTCGGTATCATTGCTACCAAACAGTTCAATCAGCTTATTCATAAGGTGTGATGGTATAGATGCTCGCTCTGTTCTTCCTCCATACCATACTTTATGGCCGTCCCATCTAATCTGTATATTTGTTCCATCAATTTTCTCGCTAAACTGCCAAGGTAAATCCTTAAGAAACTCAACGGTTTCGTTTCGGAAGTCTCCCTCTATTAGTTTTTTACTTCCATCTTCGCGTCGATTGAATAATGTTTCAATCTTTATATATTCTCTCATGTTTCGTTCTCCTTTGTACAGTCTAAAAACACCAAATCATCGGCATATGGCAGAGTTTTCACCCAATTGATGAATCTCTCCCATTCCACCAACTTGTGCCCTTTACGTTGACGCACAATTGAATAAAGATTCTCATAATTCATAGTTACAGTGCGCCGCTGAATCCATGATTCTGGAAGAATACGAATCAATTCTTTCCAGTATCGCTTGTCTTTGGTTACAAGATATTTGTCCCTTAACATATTACATACACTTAAAATATCCGTCCAAGCATCATTTATAGTGAACGATGATTCTCCACCATGCGTGATATTTGTGGTGCTAAGTTCCAAATAATTGTTATAATCGTCAAATTCAAAACATGACAAAGTAATTGGCCTTGACATAATGCGATGCATAGTGCTGGTGCTATTGGCCGTTGTTCCGATTTTGTAGGTATCAAATTCCTTCCAATAATATAAGGCCGCGCTTATATCAACACTTACCATAATTTGACGCATAAATTTTCTATGCTCAGAACCGCCGCGAATAAGACGTTTCATCAAATCCAAGTCGTTAGGCCCAATGACAACTTTTCCGTCTTTGTCAAGCCAGCTATCGCTCTTAATATGTGATTCAAGAGGATTTCTCATTCCACGAATTGCGTGTTCAAACCCCCAAACATCTGTATTGCTAAAATCCATTACCAAACTACCTCGTCTATATCGTTATCTCGCAAAAACTGATTCGCAAGCCTGAAATGATTACATCCAAAAAATCCATTGTAAGCCGAAAACGGACTTGGATGCGCCGCTTCAAGCACTAAATGACGCTCATTTGTTATGAGATTCCGCTTATCTTTTGCGTTTCTTCCCCATAACATAAACACTTTTGGAACGTTGTCGGCATTTAAAAGTGAAATCACTTCATTTGTGAATCTTTCCCAACCTCTACCAAAGTGAGAAGCTGGTTTCCCCTGTCTTACCGTTAAAGTAGTATTGAGCAGAAAAACACCTTGTTGCGCCCACGGTGTTAAATCACCGTTCTTTAGACAATGTTCACCATATTCATTATCAATTTCTTGATAAATATTCCGCAAAGATGGCGGTATTACGCAATGAGGTTTTACAGAAAATGCCAAACCCATTGCGGTGTTTGGCGTATGGTAAGGGTCTTGTCCTAAGACTACTACCTTTACTTTCTCAAAAGGTGTTATCTTAAAAGCATTAAATATTTCCTCTGGCGGTGGATATATTGTTTGTGTTTTGTACTCCTGTGACAAAAATCTTCTAAGATTCTGATAATACTCTTTCTCAGTTTCAGAATCAAAAAATCCTTGCCAACTGTTTCCAATATCAACCAACGTCTCCACCAGTTACCGTGTATGTCTCTACGCCAGACGCTTCAAGTGCTTCTTCGATGTTGTCCAAAACATCATCCATGTCAATATCTTCTTCAATTTCAACTACAAAACGATACATACACTTCAGTCCCTTTCGCGCCTCATAAGCACTATAAAAATTTCAAAAATAAAAAGTATAATTGTTACTCCCCAAAATGGAAGCGGAGAAAATGCAGGTACAAAGAAGGCGTTCCAAGCAAGGCATATGAGCCAAGAGAAAAACGCCGATACACCAAAATAAAATGCCAATACAAGTGCTATAATAAATAACACAGCAAAAAATATTAGTATAGATTCCATTAGCTCACCATTCTAAATCTTTCGGATTTCTACTTTTACCTTTATCTTTTACGAGCTTCCCATCTACTATATTATACCGCCAATACCAAGTTGTGTCAAGTATGTGGGTAGCTATGACATACTGTACTTCCCCACCAATATGGTAGGTTAGTACAGCACGTTCACCACGAGGAAGTTTTACATCTTCAATTTTCATCAATCAATGATAAAGTCTTTCAGCGGCTCATACAAAGACGGGTCACACTTAATCCATTTCTCTGGCCACTCGCACAATGCTAGAGTAAAACCAAGCAGACTCTTTGCGTTCACACGGAACTCTGTTCCATCTTCATTTGCTTGATTCAGTAGAAATACATCTCCGTCAGATTTATCAATGACTCCCATGATTCCTGTGATATCGCTTTTTGTGTCTACACGAACTTTATACTTTGTCATATTATACCTCATTTAATTCAAACATAATGTAAAACGGACACTTGATATATTTCTTTTCAAATTCGTCCATAGAACGAGTCTCAACTTTGCTCTCTACGTTATGGAAAACAAAATTAAACCCATTGTTTTCAAACATAACATAATGGAATGAATGGCCTGTAAAATAATAAATAATTCCGAACCTTGGAATATTTGCCGAGCGGTATCTCCGCATAACTCTCATTTTACAGTCCACATATTTAGAGTTATACTTCTCCTTTAAATGACGTAACATGTCAAAAACAGAAGTACCAAGAATACCTTTAAGGTCAACCGTTTTCTCAAACGAGTTTAAAGTTTCAGATGCTACTTTTACAAAATCTTTGTCATTGAAAATCAGTCGCGTCAAATTGTAAAAAGCAATCCATCCGCATCCATTGTATGAAGATGGAAACTTTCCGTACTTCCAATCGCATCTTGACTGATATTCAATGAACCCTGTCGTTTCTATAAAGTTCACGAACTTACACCCCATCCATCTACCGGCCCGAACGTCAACTGCTCAGAAATCGTTTCAAAGTGCCTTTCGCGCACTCTTTGGCCACAAAAAGGACAATAAAATTGGACTTTTATGACGTGTTCACAACTAGGACATTTTTGCCATTTTTGGGGCAAAAACGCGCATTTTTTTGGCTTTTCGGGCTTATTTTTCGCAAAAAGTGCCTTTAAAAACACCTTAATTTTCACCAGTTCATTTTCGTCTAATTTTTCTTCTGAATTGGCGTTCAGTTGTTCAATTTTCTGAAAATAGTCGTCTAACTCAAATTCTGTTACCACTCAACCACTCCTATCTTTTAGAAAGTATAAAACAGAGCCAATGGCATATATTGGCAGGATAACAAGAGAAATTTCTGGATATCTGTCTAGCCCAACAAGGATACAACCGAACATAAGTATCCCAGAAAATACCATAAGAAAATATTTCATAAATAACAAACCAATATATTTCTATCAGTATCCTTGAAGTTCTCCTCAAGAATTATTCTAACTTTATCCCATTCCAGTTTGTCTAATCCGCATCCAATTTTTGGGATTGCCAACGGCAACAAACATTCTGGGTCGAACACGTCTAAATTTTGTTTGAGAAACTCTATTCCACCATTGAGCGTCATATATGTTGGTTTCTCAAAATATCTTTTCTTAGTTACAATGTTGTGTATAATTCTCTTATCTTCTAACACAAGAGACATACAAGCAGGAACTTCTGTTTTAGAACCATCGAGGCGCGACTTGATATGATATCGACGTTCAAACTCTTTTGCTATACCAGCACCAAGAGTAAAATCAGCACTTACACAGTGAGCAAGCATAAAACGATTGGGTGTATCAAACAAATTCATTTTCTTTTCTACGATTTTCATATCAGACGCGCCTCCTATATAATAATGTATTGTATATATTATAACACAAATCATATAGTATGTCAACTAGGGACACACAATTATTTAGTGTTTATAATCAGTTATAATATCGAAAAACTTGAAAGCGACATAAGCAAACAACGCGAAACATATACCAAAACAAACTATCAACATAATACTATCACCTAAATATCAAGAGGCAAGAAACTATGATATAAAAATTCTACACCCCTATATTCCTCGTCAATGTGATAATGCCCACAATACCACTTTTTGAATTGAAGCCCATCGTTACATAATGATTCAAACCACATTTCTGTCGATTTGTCCACTGTGTTTTGGTCGATTCCGGGAAGAAATGTATATTCTGGTATAGCAAAATATGGACATGTATGCGTTAAAACAATATCTACTTTATAATTATTGTTTCGTAGATTACGATACGCATTTTTCTTATTGCTATCCGTTGGTTGTTCATCCTCGAACCATATATAACGATGTCTCAAGCGATAGAATTTGTCTACTGAATATGCTCCACCACAACAAAACATCTTTTTGTCATTGATTGTATATACTTCTCCATCTTTTACAAAGAATATGTTCGGATATTTTTCCTCACAATACATATCTCCGCCCCACATCTTTTTGACGGTATATACGTCCGTGAGATTCTCATGGTTTGCGTCATGGTTCCCACGCAAACAAACAATTTTAGCATTGAGTTTTGAAAGATATTTCTTTTTCTCGTCGTCTAATCCATATCTTAGATGCCAGTTCAAACCAACATCACCAAGTATAAATATATAAAGTTCATCATCTGGATTTTGCTGTGAAATGAAAAACTTTATTTTGTCATACTGCCCATGACAGTCGCCAGTAACAAAATACTTTGTCATAACTACCTCATATACTCAGGCGTTCCTGTACTTAAATAGCTTTTCTATCTTTTTGGGACGATTTTGTAAGTTCTTATCTAGAGTTCTAACAACTTCTTTTTGCCATACACACTCAAAATCATCTGGTGCGTGTTCTTCGCTAATAAATACGATGTTATTTTTACTGATTTCTCTCATGTAATCCCAGAAATCATCGTAATCAATCTTGAACTTACTCCCATATGCGGTTGTATTGGCATACGGTGGGTCGGCATATACTACACTCCCGTTTGGGATAATGACTTCCTTATAATCCATACTTATAAATGTAGCATTTTGTAAACCAGCCATCTTTTTTATAAGTCCACGTTTTCCCGTTTGCGTATAGTTCCTGCCTCTCTTATCGTCTCGTGCGTATCCTCCAAACCACTTCCCACCGAAGGAGCAAGCGAATCCAACAAAACCAGATAGCGCCTTATCTTCGTCTAAGTTGTTTTTAATGTATTCGTATTGTTCTTTTGTAATTTCATCAGGCAATTCATAGCCGTTTTGTAGCGCCTTAAACATTTCTATAAGATACTCATGTTTATCATTTAATATCTTTGTATCAGCTTTTATTTTACTCTCAATTGAACATGCTCCACAAAATAAGCTGACGAATGTCGCCCCGCCCATTCCACTAATTTCATGGTTAATTATTTCAGAAATTCGGGTACTTATTAATTGCTTACCGCCCATATACTGCATTTTTACATCGTCCTTAAAATCAATCTTTTAAAGTCGTATACTTATTTCTATAACCCATACAGTCTCCGTTACCATTCCCTTTGACATTCTTTTTACAAACCATATACCACATCTTCGGATTTGTGAATTTGTCGTCAAAATGTATACATCTGGTACATAATCCATCAAATTCGTATTCTGGACACTTAGAGATGGAAAAACTTTCAATCCCGTTTGGCAAAACTGTATTTTCAGCTATCCATCCATCGACTGGAATAAGTTGTGAACTCCAAGAGCAGTTTCCACACGCTTTAGCGCAACTGAAACAGAGTTGGTCATTACTATACATATATGTCTCCCGCTCTCACCTTGTTACTATTATACCACAGAACAAAGGATTTGTCAAGTAGGAGACATATTCAACAATTACATGATTATTTGTTCATATTTATTGAGATACCAGCTTTTTCTACCATTATATTCCTTTACAGACAGTGAACGTGGGTTTACTTTTATAACATTATTTTTTACAACACGGCAGGTTTCATAAACGTTTGGATAAACAAGAATTTCTGCTTTCTTTCCTGTTCCAATGGATAATGTTTCAAATGAATATGCCCAAACTTTACCAGTCTTTTTGCTATTCAATTGCCTAACATCTAGGAGCAACAGTTTAGTTCTATCAGCTTCTTCATTTGTCCTGAAGTCGATATATCCAACATATTCTTGTTGCCATACGATTTTTTCAATGATAGAAAAATCACTGTTGTGTATGACTTGTAGATATTCTTCAACCTCTTTTAGTATTGCTTTCATATCTAAGTCAACATACTTTTTAGCTGTTTCACGGCTGTGTCTTTTGAATATCCCCTCAAATACGTCGGCACCATCGAACTTGTCTTTACCAATCATTTTTGATTTTCCAAATTGCTCATAGAATCTATATACGTTTAATAAATATCTGGAATTTCCAAATTCTTTGAAAAAATCAAGTTTGATAAGAATTTCTATTTGTCTAGAGTTTATATACTTGCTATCAAGCGAAGCCAATAAATCTATGAACCCATCATACTTTTCGTTTCTTAGACCAAACAGATATTCTGCTGTATCTGGGCTAAGATATTTGATAGAGGCTATTCCTTTATATATGGCAAAATGTTCTTTATCCATATAATAGTTTGAACGAGAATGTCTAAATTGCGGCTGAAATATCCTTACTCCACGACGTTTTGCCATCTCATATACTACTTTGGTTTTATCTTCTTTATCTGACCACACGTTAAAACATGTTGCTATAAACTCTAGTGGATAATAATGCCTAAGCCACCCACAAGCGTAACCTATGAAAGAGTAACTATCAGAATGGTTCCAAGAGAACGCATAACGAGTGGCATCTAAGATACATTGTAGTATTGGTTCTATGATTCTCTGACAATCACTATCAGTAAGATGATATTTGTCTTTCGATGTTTTTATGAAACCATTTCTGATTTCTGGAAGTAACTGCTCAGTGCCCTTTTTCTTTGCTATCGCTTTTCTCGCTTTATCAGCCATGTTAAGATTGTATCCGCAAAACCTCATCAAGAATTTCATAATATCTTCTTGAATGATACAATAACCAAGTTCTGGTGCCAATAATCTATCTATCGCCTCAACGCCAGTCTCATTAAAAATTCCTGCGGATGCGTTTTCTCTGATAGATGCTCCACATGGACGAATTAGTGCGTTTCCAAAACTAAACAGCTTCAAATACGAAATGGATGGCATTTTTTCTTTTATAATTTTTATTGTTTCGTCAGAAAATAATTGACGCAACAACTGCCCACCAAAATCTGATTCATATTGGAATATACAAGAATTATCGTCTCTAATATCTTTCCATACAGCCCAATCATCCAAGTCTATATTGTCGGGATTGATTCTTTCTATTCCAGCCAACTTACATGTCTCATTTATAATACCCACGTTATCCAAACCCAAACAGTCCAGCTTCGTCCACCAGCCAGCATCAAGCCCATACATATCCAAAGATGAAACGGGGTGGTCAGTTGTAGAAAGGGTAAACAATCCTATTTCTTCTTCTATGTTTCTTGTTGCGCAAAGTACGCCAGCGGGATGCGTACCAACTGATACAATCGTTCCAGCTATCAAGTCAACGTATTCAAATATATCTGGATAATCTTTTTTTAGTTTATCGTCAGCAAATTCTTCTTTTTTATCATTTATAGAAAGTCTCTTTTTGATATCTCTAGCGTCGTCCAAAGAATAACCAAGAGCTTTACATACATAATCAATAGCACCACGAACAGCCACTGTACCAAAGGCGGCAATCTCTGATGATTTAATCAAGTCATTTGTCAATAAAAAATTTCTTGTTTTTGCTCTGTCGGGGTCATAATAGTCCGAATCTATATCAGCGTTGCTTTGTCTATCTGGGTTAGCAAATCTAAAGAAATTCAGATTGAATTTGATGCTGTCCATTTCGGTTATCCCAAGAAGATACGCTATCATACTTCCAGAAACAGAACCTCGTCCCGGACCAACAAACACTCCATTTTCATGTTCCCAGTTTCTAACATATGTTTGGAACAACATAAAATCTTCCATGTTTGTCTTATGATAGACTTCAAGCTCGGCATCCACCCTTTTCAAAAGTTCCTCTTTTGAATGATTTTTAAGAGCATATGGATGTGTTTCAACTGCCTTATAAACAGTTTCTTTAAAGGCTTTTTCAGAATCTTTATATAATTTTGGATATTTGGGCGAAGTATCCAACGCGAACTCCTCAACACTATCTCTGACAACACATGTGTTCGCTATTGCTTCTTTTACTATTTCTTCATCTAATACGCCCTGTTTCCTATATGCCTCCACAAGTTCATCATATGTTTTAAAGGTTAAATCCCAACCATCTTCACCCTCGAAATAAACCTTTTTAGACTTTTGTAAAATAACTCTTGCTTTTGCCAGTTTTTCATTGAGTGAATGTGTATCAGTTCCAGCAATCAGTCTTACGCCAGTCTTATGCGATAAATCTTGTAGATACAAATTATATCTACACTGTTCGTCTACACAATGGTGTTGAATTTCAAAAAAGCATCTATCTCTATGTTTTGTGAAATATTCTATTACTCTTTGTTTTACTTCATCGGTTCCATCATTTAATGGGCCACCTAAACAGGCGCTTGTCAAGATTATATTTTCACTCAACGACTCCATTTCATCAAGCGTAATTCTTGGAGAGTAATAAAAATGGCCATCTTTTCTATTATTGGATATTGTAACCATACGATTTATTTCTTTAACGCCGTCCCAATTCTTGGCAATTGCTATCATATGGTAGTTATCTCGAACCTTATTATCTTTGTTTTCTGTCATATAAAGCTCAATGGCATGAACATATTTCATGCCAGCGGCTTCAATCAAAGACTTTTTAGTTGCCCAATTAAGTATATTGCCATGTTCGCTAAACGCTAGAGCCGACATTCCACACTTTTTCGCCATGTCAACATACATTTCTATTTTAGTTACAGAGTCAATATTCGTTGTACAGCTACTATAATCGCTATGTAGGTGATATATAAAGATATCTTTCATCATTTTTTAATTTCTCCAAGCACTTCTACCGTCTTATCTGGATACTTTATATTGCTCACCAGTCTACTCCTAACATCCTCTGGATATGTGATTGTACTTTTTCGTTCCCATTTATAAGAATAATCATGTTCTTTGGAATCTGAATACACCCTATAACTCTTTTTGTCGAAATACAGTTTAACTTCTTTATCAATAAGTCCTGTTTCTCTATCTTTGATACATCTTATTAATGTATTATACCCATCTGGGTCGTCCCACAGGATTTCGACACTAAAAGCTCTATTACAACATTTAAGAATATCACTTGAACCAGCAATATCGTCTCCACCAATTTCCTTTACGCCAGCGGCAAGTTTTCTACTGTGGGCAACCAAAGCAACTCTAACGGGAAAATTATTTGTAAATGTTTTTAGATTTATTACGAAATTCTTCTGCTTTTCGTATTTATCATCACCATATTCCTGCGAACAATCAACAGTCAGGAGAGAGTCAACAATGAAGTTCTTTACACCATATCGTTTGTAAGAATACTCCATTGCTTGTAAGATTGACTTCGAGTTTGTGTCAAATTCATTATTGTCGTTATACACATATACAGAGTCTCTATAAAACTCTTTAATTGCTTTAGCAGCTTGTTTTGATACGGCATATCCATTTGGACGTCCTTCGTTACTGTTGTCAAACTCCACTATATGTCTGCTAGATGCCAACGGCTTAATCACATTTCCGAGAAGAATACCGCTTGGTATTTCACCACTATATATGAACACCTTTTCTCCTGCTTCTAATGGAGCGGCAACAAACATTGTGTTAAGAATACTTGATTTACCATTACCAGATTTACCCGTCAATATTGTAAGTGAGTTTTCAAAACTTCCAGAAAATACTCTATCCATAGCAGAAAATCCACTTGATATTCTTGGCATATCTTGTAGTTGTACTTCTTCAACGTCCATCAAACGTTTAACTTGTGGGTTATCCTCAAGTTTAGCACTGGCAATCATGTCAATGACCGCCGATGGACCACATGCTACAAGCACATTATTGGCATCTACTTTTTTATAGTCTTTATTTTCGTCTAAATCTATATTTTTTACTACTTTTCTAAAGTAAGCCTCTACTTCTGCCTGTACTACATCATTTTTTGGTACTACTTTTGTTCTATAAACCCCAAGCCTTTGTACGCACTCTTTTATTGCGTCTTGTCCGGCTTTATCATCATCAAACCAAAGTATTATTTCTTTACATTTTTCAAGAACATCAAAATTGAAGTCAATCCAGTTTTTATCTCCCGCACCACCTGGAATTGAAACTGTATTTATATATCCTGCTTCTACACAAGCAAGTCTATCATTTAAACCCTCGACTATAACAAGCGGTGTATCGTAGTTTATCCTATTTACACCATACAGCAAAGCACATACGCCAGCGTTTTGTTGCCAGAACCATTTTGCGCCTTTATCAGAGTTTCTGTGTGCGCTAGATACCCTATATTTAGTCTGTATAAGTTTACCTGTCGTATTATAAAACTGATAAGCGATATTACCATGAGAATCCTGTTTTACGTTACAAAGGTCTAATGTACTTTCTGATATTCCTCTTGATTTTAGATATTTTTCGGCAATACTTCTGTCGGTATTTACTTCATCTTTAGAGCATTTAAAGTCTTTGAAAACATCTTTATCTTCTTCGTCAAATTCAAAGTCACTTGGGTCATATTTCATACCGGCGACCATAAATAATTCTTCAACTGCTTCTAAAAATGATTTATTTTTATACTTCATACTGAAATCTATGTAATCCATAGTTAATCCAGTAGCGAAACATTTTAGACAATTTCCCTCTTTGAACCAATGAGCCGATGCTGTTCTTTCCTGTTTGAACGGCGATTTACACACCAATTTTTCTTTATCGACATCTTCAAGAGGAATCTCGTCAGCCATTAGTTCAAACGCGGTTGTGCCTAACATTTCCTTTGCTTGTTCTATTTTCTCTCTGCTTATCATACTTCATCCGTCCTTATTATATCACAAAGGTTGAAAAATGTCAAATTGTATCAGTAATACATGTATCTCTCGCTGAACACAAATACGAACAAAAGAAATCGTTTTGTGTTTTTGGAAAATCTATTTCGTCATATATAAGTCTTATTGTATTTCTAATCCAATCATATGTTTCCTCTAAATCTTTTTCATTGAAACATATTTCTTGTGTTATATTCTCTTTGAATTGCTCAAAAACAAGTTTATAAGGATACTCTCCATACATTTCTTTCAATGCTATGGCATAGATGTATAACTGCCTCGTGTAATCGTGTAATTCTTCTTTGTTTTTGAATTTGCCCTTAGATTTATAATCAGTAACTATGAACCCATTCTTATCTCTTGATACTTTATCAATATATCCAATAAACTTTCTAGGTTTATCCATAACGTCGATTGTAAATTCAAACTTTACTTCTGCCCCAATTATTTCTTCATCGGGATTATCTTTAATATTTACAAAATAATCGTATCCTTTATTGAAATATGATTCATTTAAATCAACATATTTATTTGGTGGGGCTTCTTCAGTTACATTTGAGTAATAGTTGTCGTTATAATAACTTGCTAGTTCATATATTTCAAGCTCTCCTTTATTATATTTTTCAAATACTGAATGAGCAAATGTACCATACTGTGAAAAAAAGTTCTCTCGTTCACTCCTTTTCATTATATATGTGTAATACCACGCTCTCTTACATGTGTAAAACCCATTTAGTCTTGAAAACGACCAAACCATATCATCTATAATATCATGTCTTATTTCTTGTTCAAGTAGAATCATTTAATCACTCCTTTAAGGAGGCCGAGAAGCTGTTAAACCTCTCGGCCATATATTATTAATACATCTTAGAACGGCAAATCAGGCTGTTCACTGTCCAAATTATCATCTGTCGGTTTTGATGCCGCCGCAGTAGCGCTTGCCACAGTTTCAAAATCAAATACGGTTACGTTGTAGAAATATCTCGCGTTACCATTAGCATCAGTCTTATCACTTTTTTCATGTGTGATAGTACCAGAAACAATTTTGATTCTGTCTTTTTCCTTCAACGCTTTAGCACCAGCAAGAGCGTTTCCAACAAAAGTGGCTCTCCAAGAAGAATTAGCATACTTAGGACGTCCGTAATCGTCTACTTCTTTGAGCTTTCTACCTGTACTCAAATTACATGCTACAAACTTTTCATGGACTTCCGGCTCGAAAATTGTTGCGTAACTATCTTTAATCTGCAGACTCATAAATTATTTAACCTCTTTCAGTTCATTAATAATCGTATTTGCCACATCAACATCTTTTATTGATGTAAAGTTCTTACTTGTATGGTGCTTAGAAACAATAGCGTACAGGAGTTCCTTATCTACACCAGCTTCAATTTTATTCGCAAAGATTGAGTTAATTTCTCTAAGGGCTGAATCAATATCTGATTTTGGAATTTCAACAGGAGTTGGTGCCTTTACGGGTTCTTTTGGCATTTCTCCCTCGCCAGTGTTAGCCCAATCAATTAATCTTTCTCCGTCTTTTTCATTAAGTACATCATATCTGCCCTCAAAAATGTGGGTGTTGTCTTTTGCCACAGTAGCGACATGAGTTTCTTGGTCGATGTTGAAAGTCGCGGTGTAGTTGTATTCAATATCCTTTTCCTGCTGTGAACCAACTCCAACCTTTTTTGGAACCTGTTTTCCGTTCTTATCCTCCATAATATAGTCGTCTTTTCCGCGCGATGTAGCCACTATATGAATTGGTGACTGAAGAATCTTTTCCATCAACCTTGCGTGTCTCGGTTTCAGCTTTGCCCAGTTCTGGAAGCTCGAACCCGGCATCTTATCGTGTACTTCATTCAACCATTTCCATTCGTGGCTCAGACTATCAATAACAAGAACTTTAAAACCGTTGTCAACAGCCGCACTAATTGCCTCAATATAAGATTCAGAAGTATACGGTTCAGTCAACTGTAAATCGAAGAAATCAAATTCATTAGCATAATAACGAATACGTCCGTTTTCCGTGTCGATAGCGGCTACACCAGCACCACCAACTTTTGAAAACATACCAGTTGCCAACCTAAGAGCAGTATACGTTTTGCCGCTACCAGATGGGCCATTAAGAAGAATTTTTACCCAAATTTTCTCTCGTTTTGCTTTTTGAAAACTAAATCCTACTGCCATTATTATTACCTCGTATTATAAAATAAATTACTTACTCAAAAACTTATTAAGTTCCTCTTGCGCTTCTTCAAGCGCGGATACTGCTGACTTATATTTCTCAATCGCCTCTGCTTTCTTACGTCTTTGAGAGAATAATCTTGCGGTATCAATCTCCTTTACAAGCCTTTCGACACGTTTCATTTTTACACATGCGTTCTTGTACCATTGTTTGATAGCGGAATCTTTTGCTCGATAGTATTTTTCCATACAACGTGCTTTCGCTATCTTCTTGCCTTCGTCAATAGAAAATTCATCACGAGGGTCACACTTTGCTTTTCCCACGAAACAATCGGGAATCAGCGTCGTCCAGTTGCTGTTAAATCCGAAAAAACTTTCTTCTGCTTCTCCAACCTGCCGGACAATAGCTTTATGAGCATCAAGCTCTGTGCCCTTTAGGATGGCAACAACAGTCCGCTTTTCGGAATTAACAATGTACTCTACTGCCATTCGTTTTGTCTCCTTGTTTTAGTCGTTTTTTATATGTCAAGCGTTTTGACTGTGAAACTATTATACCACACTTCTTTCCGTTTGTCAACACCCTATTTGTGAACTTTCCGTGAACAATTTGTTAATATTTATTCACAATTCATTGTATCTCTCTTGCTCTGAACGTATTATAACACATCCGAATCCAAATGTCAACACCCCCCCCTATATATTATATAATTATATTAATATATTATAATATATTAATTTATATATCTATACGCTTATTATTATAAATTTATAGATATATAATCTAGTTATATAAATTTATATATCTATACAAGTGTTAATATCTATAAATTTATATAATTAAAAAATAAAATAATCTTTTTATATATAAATTTATATATCTATAAATTTGTTAAAAGCGTATATATCTATAAATTTAT